>CESM01020187.1_pt1 | contig 72760 bp, 53 predicted proteins | sample 361421 | NCBI WGS metagenome assembly CESM01 (sample SAMEA2622219, study PRJEB7988) | marine metagenome | isolation source: saline water (ENVO:00002010), including | reverse complement strand
CCATTTATTACCCCATTACAATCATAGTTATATACACATGAGCTGTCATCAATTGTCGCTAATGGATTATAGTTTGTTGCAGTTGAATCTGTACATCCAGGTATAGAATTAGCTACACTAACACTCCCTACCATTCCCATATTTGCATGTGGATCACATCGATAGTCATAAACACCAGGTAAAGTAAAAACCCACTGAAAAGTCCATGCAGAAGCACTTACAGCATTGCCAAATCCTGCTGGATTATTTGGATAAATTGATATAGCGCCATTTACATTATGGTACCCTCCAATATTAGTCCAGATTACAGTGTCACCTGTATTAATACTAATGCTTGCAGGAGTAAAAACATTGGATGAACCTCCAACATTAACATAATGCGCAGTTTGTGCATTTACAGAAACCAAGTAGGCGCTAAATAATAATAGAATAAGCTTTTTCATAGTGTTGTCTTTTAGTGGATTCAAAAGTATGAAAATTTACTATATTTAAATTATTTTATTCGAATTTTTATACATTTATAGCATGAATAATTTCATAGTAGAATGTTGTGCAAATTCTGTTCAATCAGCAATAAATGGACAGATTGGAGGCGCTAATAGAATAGAGTTATGTACTAATTTGGAAGTTGGAGGAATTACCCCTAAAAAACAAGAGATTATTAAAGCTATTCAAAAGGTTAAAATTCCTATTCGATTACTTATACGACCAAGGAGCGGAAATTTCGTTTTTTCTGATTTAGAACTTTCAGGTATGGTTAATGATATTATGTTTTGTAAAAAGCTAGGATATGAAGGTGTTGTAATTGGAGCATTAAATACGGACGGTTCAATTAATAAGGAACAAACAAAAGCAATGGTAAATGCAGCAGGTTCAATGCACACAACCTTTAATAGGGCATTTGATTGTGGGAATGATATGTTATATAACTTAGAAGATGTAATTTCATGTGGTTGCAAATCAATTCTTACAGCTGGGCATAGTACAAATGTAAATGATGGACTTGTTAATATAGAGAAGTTGGTAGGATTAGCTAAAGGAAGGATAAATATTATTGCAGGTAGTGGTGTAAATTATAGAAACGTAAAATCTTTGTACAAAATGGGAGTAAGAAACTTTCATCTTTCAGGGAAAAGAAGGAATAATTTATTAATAGAAACAGATTCTTCAGTGATTAATAAAGTTATAGTTAGCATAGAGGAAAGTGAATAAATATATACTTATAATAATAACAATTCTTGCATCTTGCTCGGAAAGAAATCAAGATGTTTCATCATTAGAAATAAATGATTGGTCTTTTCTATTTAATAATGAGTGGTATAATGCTGAAGTCCCAGGAAATAATTTTTCAGACCTTTTAAGTAATTCACTTATTCTAGATCCATTTTATGGAACAAATGAAGATAGTGTTCAATGGGTTGCTCAAAGAGATTGGAAATATAGAACTAAATTCACACTTACTGAAGAAATATTAGCCAGAAAAAACCAGTATTTAATTTTTTATGGAATGGATACATATGCTAAAGTTTTTTTAAATGATTCTTTAATTTTACAATCAGATAATATGTTTAGGGTTTGGGAGATTGACGTCACACAAATATTGCAAAAAGATAATTTTATCGAGATAATTTTTGAATCAGTTGTAGATATTGAGAACGAAAAAAAGAATAATTTAGGCTATAACCTACCAGGAGGAAATAGAGTTTTTACAAGAAAAGCTGGGTTTCACTATGGTTGGGATTGGGGTCCAAAGATTTCACCAGTGGGCCTTTGGAGAAAAGTAGAATTGTTAAGTTGGAATGACTGTAGGATAACCAATACATATATAATACAGAATAACATAACAGATTCTTTTGCTGATATTACTGTTAATATTGAAATTGAGGCTATAATTGATAAAGAAATCTCTATAAAAATAAATGATAGAAAATATAATTGTCAGAGTTTACAATCGGGGATTAATCAACTTTCATATAATATTTATATTAAGAATCCTGAATTATGGTGGCCAAATGGATATGGAAGTCAGAAATTATATGACATAAATGTCACCCTTTATGATAAGAATAAAAAAATTGATTTCATAGAAAATAAAATAGGATTACGTGATATTGATCTAATTTGTAACACAGATACATTAGGAGAAAGTTTTTTATTTAGGATCAATAACAAGCAGATATTTATGAAAGGAGCAAATTATATTCCACAAGATAATTTACAAAATAGAGTTACATCAAGACATTATCGAGAGTTATTATTAGATGTAGTAAACTCAAATATGAACATGATAAGAGTTTGGGGTGGCGGTATATACGAGGAAGATATATTTTATCATTTATGTGATTCATTAGGAATTCTGGTTTGGCAAGATTTTATGTTTGCATGCGCAATGTATCCTAGTGATTCTATATTTATAGATAATGTAAGGATAGAGGCAATCCAGAATGTAAAAAGATTGGCAAATCATCCATGTTTGGCTTTATGGTGTGGAAATAATGAGAACTCTGAAGGATGGCATAGATGGGGATGGCAAGAAAAATATAGCAAAGATCAGCAATCTGATATATGGAATGGGTATGAAAAAGTTTTTAAAGAAATTCTACCAAATATTGTTAAAGATTATTCACAAATATCTTATTGGGAAAGTTCACCAAAATTTGGGAGAGGAGATATTAAGCATCAATTTCAAGGCGATTCACATTATTGGGGAGTATGGCATGATTCAGAGCCTTTTGAAAACTTTGAAAGCAAGGTGCCCAGATTTATGAGTGAATTTGGATTTCAATCATTCCCTCAATTATCTACTATTTCTTCTTTCTCTGATTCTTCACAATGGAATTTAAATTCTAATGCTCTTCAAAATCATCAAAAGCATCCAAGAGGAAATCAACTTATTTTAGAATATATTTCAAGAGAATATAATACTCCAAGGGATTTCAAGAAGTTTATTTATACAAGTCAAATTTTACAAGCTAATGGAATAAGGATAGGATTAGAGGCGCATCGAAAAAATCAGCCGTATTGTATGGGGACCTTGTATTGGCAATTAAATGATTGTTGGCCTGCGGCATCTTGGAGTAGCCGAGATTATTTTGGCAATTGGAAAGCTCTGCAATATGCTACGCAGGATGTTTTTTCAACTATTTCATTATCAATTATTTTGAAAGATAGTATACTAAATGTATGGTTTATGTCAGATTTGGAGGAGGAATTAAAGGACACATTAGAAATTACTGTTTATAATCTTGATGGAGTAAGAATTAATCAGATTAAGAATTTAGTAAATATAAAAAAGGATACAAGTAATTTAGTTTTTAATAAGGAAATTACTTTAAAGGAGGATGAATTTGTAGTTGCTAGATTAAAGGAGCAAAAGGTGATTTCTAGGACTGTTTTTAAAAATAAAATTAAAGACATCAAATTTAATAAACCTACAATTTCTTTTTCCTGGGATAAGGATATATTGAATCTTAATACTGATATTCCGGCATTTGAAGTTTTTATACATGGAGTAAATGGTCATTTTGAAGACAATTATTTTACTTTATTTCCAGGTCAAGAAAAATCTGTTAAATTTGATGGGTTTCTAAATCAAAGAAAAAAAATACTAATATGGTCACTTTATGATCTCAATACTTTATAAATGGAAAATAGAAGATATTTCTTAAAAAAATCTGCGATAGGGGCACTTGGTGCAATGCTTATCCCAGATAAAATAAAAGCAAAAATGAAGAAAAAAAACAGAAACTCTCAAAAAGGATATCCTTTAGTTATATCAACGTGGCGTCATGGTTTACCAGCAAATCAAGAAGCAATGAATATATTAAAAAATAATGGTAGAGCAATAGACGCTGTAGAAGCAGGCGTTAGAGTACCTGAATCAGATCCTGATGTCACTTCTGTTGGATATGGTGGATGGCCTGATAGAGATGGAAATGTAACATTAGATGCTTGTATTATGGATGAAAAAGGAAATTGTGGTTCTGTTAGTTTTTTAGAGAATATAATGCATCCAATATCAGTTGCTAGACTAGTAATGGATAAAACACCACATGTAATGCTATCAGGAAAAGGAGCACTACAGTTTGCTATTGAGAATGGGCATAAAACACAAAATCTTCTTACTCCGAGAGCTGAAAAAAAATGGAAAGAGTGGTTAAAAAAATCTGAATATAAACCAATTATAAATATTGAGAATCATGATACCATTGGCCTTCTAGCATTAGATAATAGAGGTGAAATTTCAGGAGCCTGTACTACTTCAGGTTTAGCTTGGAAATTACACGGAAGAGTTGGAGATTCACCAGTTATTGGAGCTGGAATGTTTGTAGATAATGAGGTTGGAGGTGCATGTGCAACAGGAGTTGGGGAGGCTGTTTTAAAAACATTAGGTTCTTTTTTAGTAGTAGAGCTTATGAGACAAGGAGCTACCCCTCAAGATGCATGCGAGGAAGCTATTTCAAGAATTGTCAAAAAACAGAAGTATAAAGATATGCAGATAGGGTACCTAGCTATAAATAAAGAAGGAGAACATGGATCATATGCTGTACATCCTGGTTTTAATTATGCACTTTATCAGAATGACAAAAATATTTTAATTGATTCAGATTCACATATTAAGAAATGAGATATATATTGTTATGCTGGTTACTATTTTCTTGTACTATCCAAAATGAGAATAAGATTAACCTAATTCCTAAACCACAGGAACTAATAACACATAATGGAAAGTTTTATTTATCTGATAGAACAGGTATTGATTTTGATAGTCTTTTTTTATCTGAAGCCCAGTATTTTAAAAAAATAACATCACTCCCATTAAATGGAAGTTCAAATCATATTTCTTTAAAATATCGGAATAGCTTAGCAAAAGAAGAATTTTATATAGAAGTAGAAAAAAAAGAGATTAAGATAGAGGCTAGTACACCAGATGGTATTATGAGGGGCATTCAAACATTAAGGCAGATATGTGTTGATTTTGGACGTAAAAAAATAATAGAAATACCCTGTTTAAGCATACATGATTTCCCAAGATTTTCTTGGCGGGGAATGTTATTAGATTGTTGTAGACATTTTATGACTAAAGAATTTGTTATGCGTTATATTGATTTATTAGCCTATCATAAGATGAATGTTTTACATTGGCATCTTACTGAAGACCAAGGTTGGAGAATTCAGATAGATAAATACCCTAAATTAACTGAAGTAGGAGCGTATCGAATTCAAAAGGATGGTAGTAGTTATGGTGGTTTCTATACAAAAGAAGATATTAAAGAGATAATAAATTATGCAGAAGAGAGACATATAACTATAGTTCCTGAAATTGAATTTCCGGGTCATTGTGTAGCTGCTATTGCTTCATACCCCCAACTTTCATGTACTGGGGATAGCATATTGGTAGGTAATGATTGGGGAGTATATAAAGATATTTATTGTGCGGGTAATGATAAGGTTTTTGAGTTTATGGAAAATGTTCTAAAAGAAGTTATTGATCTTTTCCCTTCTAAATATATACATATTGGGGGTGATGAAGTTCCAAAGTATAGGTGGGAGAAATGTAGTAAATGCCAAGCAAGAATATCAAAAGAAAATTTAAAAGACGAGCATGAACTACAATTTTATTTTATTAAAAAGATAGAAGAAGTATTGCAGTCAAATGATAGAAAATTAATTGGTTGGGATGAAATTATGGAAGGAGGGATTAGCTCTACATCAACAATTCAATCATGGAGGGGAGAAGAAGGAGGAATTAAGGCTGCTAAAAATGGCAATAATGTTATAATGTCTCCAATATCCCATTGTTATTTTGATTATGGATTAGATGCGATTAATTTAAAAGATGTTTATTATTATGAACCAATACCATCAGTATTGACTGATGTTGAAGCCTCTCATATTTTAGGAGCAGAATGCAATATGTGGAGTGAAAGAGCCCCACAAGAATTAATAGATAGTAAAGTATTTCCAAGAATTTTAGCTATGAGTGAAGTTCTTTGGAGTTCTTCTGAAAAAGACTACGAAGATTTTTATTTACGTGTTCAAAATCATTATACCATTCTAGATTCATTAGGTGTAGAGTATGGTTATGAAAGTATTCCTATTAATTCTACAGTTTCTTTTGATTCAGGAAGTTTTATTATTAATCTTAATGAGGGAAGCCCTGGCATGAAAATGGAATATAAATTAGATAATGGAGTATGGAATGATTACAATAGACCTTTTAATATTGACACTACTTCTCATTTAATTGTTAGAGGATTTAAGAATAATAAACCATACGGAGAATTTAAACAAAAATTTATTAAACATATAGGTACTGGTAGAAATGTTCAATATAATTTTCCTTATAGTAAAGACTATATAGGGAAAGGTGATTTTAATCTAACTGATGGTCTATTAGGTTCAGAAGATAATTTTAGAGATGGTTACTATCAGGGGTTCTCAGGTTCAGATATGGAAGTAATTATTGATTTGGGAGAATCAAAAGAAATTTCTGAAATAAGCACTTCTTTCTTTCAATATTATTTATCTTGGATTATTTTACCAACTTACGTTGTTTATGCTTTTTCAGAAGATGGAATAAATTTTTATGATTTTAAAAAAATAGATAACAATATATCTGTAATGAAAGAAGGAAAGTTTAAACATAAATTTACTTTGAGTAATGTAAAAGAAAGATTAAGATATATTAAAGTATTTGCTAAAAATGTAGGCAAATTACCAGATCAGCATCCTGCTACAGGATCTGATGCTTGGATATTTGTTGATGAAATTATAATTAATTGATGTTAAAGAATATATTCCCAATACTATTTTTAGTCTTTATTAGCTGTAATAAGCAAGAAAAGGAATTAACAGATTATGTTAATACATTTGTAGGTACTGGGGGGCATGGTCATACTTATCCAGGAGCAAGCGTTCCATTTGGGATGGTACAATTAAGTCCTGACACTAGATTAGAAGGCTGGGATGGTTGTGGAGGTTATCATTATTCTGACAGTATTATTTATGGCTTTTCTCATACACATCTTAGTGGTACTGGAGTTTCAGACTATGGAGATATTTTAATAATGCCAATAGTTGGAGATTTTAAACTTAATAATGGCGCTAATGGACAGGAAGGTTATTGTTCCGCATTTTCTCATAAAGAAGAATTGGCAGAACCTGGCTATTATAAAGTTATATTAAAGGATTATAATATTAATGTTGAACTTACTACTACTAGCAGAGTGGGCTTTCATAGATATGAATTTCCTAAAGATAAGGAAGCAAAACTTATATTAGATCTTGATCATAGAGATAAATTATTAGAATATAATATTGAGTATGTTGATAGTAATATAATACAAGGAATTCGTTATTCAGACAATTGGGCAAAGAAGCAGAAAGTACATTTCTATATAGAATTTTCAGAAAACATAGAGAGTATAATTTATAATAATAGAAAGACTGTAGCGGGATTTGATTTTGGGAATATTAATGATCCATTATTAGTTAAAGTTGGTATTTCTGCTGTAAGTAAGGAAGGTGCAAAAAATAATTTAGAAACTGAAACACCTCACTCTGACTTTGATAGAGTTAAATTAGAAGCAAAAGAAAAATGGAATACTGAACTGAACAAGATTATTGTAGAAGGTGGCCCTGAAGTTCAGAAAGAGATTTTTTATACTGCTTTATATCATAGTTTTCTTGCCCCTAATTTATATATAGACGTTAATGGAGAGTATAATGGTACAGATTTAAAAAATCATCATACAGATGATAAACATTATACTATTTTTTCACTTTGGGATACATTTAGAGCAACACATCCTCTATTTACTTTAGTTCAAAATAGAAGAACGGGAGAATTTATACGTACTTTATTAAGACAATATAAAGAAGGTGGTAAATTGCCAATTTGGGAATTAGCAGGAAATTATACAGGATGTATGATTGGTTATCATGCAATCCCAGTGATTGTAGATGCTTTTATTAAAGGTATTAAAGATTTTGATTATGATTTAGCTTTAGAAGCAATGATTCATTCAGCGAATCAGGATAGTTTAGGTCTAAAATCATATAAAGATAATGGATTTATTTCTGCATCTGAAGAGTCAGAATCTGTTTCAAAAAATCTGGAATATGCATATGATGACTGGTGTATTGCTCATATGGCTGATCAATTAGGAGATACAATCAATGCTAAGAATTTTTATATAAGAGCACAGAATTATAAAAATATTTTTGATCCATCATCCGGGTTTTTTAGAGCAAAAAGAAATTATTCATGGTTTGCTCCATTTATTCCTGAAGAGGTGAATTTTAATTATACAGAGGCAAATGCATGGCAATATTCTCTTTTTGTACCTCAAGATATTGAAGGACATATAGATTTGATGGGAGGATCTGCAAATTTTGAAAACCATCTAGATAGAATGTTTGAAGCTTCTAATATTACTACAGGTAGAGAACAGCCAGATATTACAGGGTTAATTGGACAATATGCTCATGGTAATGAGCCAAGTCATCATATGGGTTATTTATATAATTATGTAGGAAAACCTTTTAAGACACAAAAAATCATTAGGCAGATCCTAGATGAACAGTATACTAATATGCCAGATGGATTATCTGGAAACGAAGATTGTGGTCAGATGTCTTCTTGGTATGTTCTTAGCGCTATAGGTTTGTATTCTGTGACGCCTGGGCTTGATTATTATACAATAGGAACACCAATTTTTGAGCATATAAAAATTAATTTAGAAAACGGTAATCTTTTTAGAATAACAGCAAATAATGTTTCTGAAAAAAACATCTATATTCAGTCTGCTACATTAAACGGGAAAAAATTTAATCAGTCATTTATAAATCATCAAAGTATTATGGATGGAGGCGTGCTTATTTTTGAGATGGGAAGTACACCTTCAAATTGGGCATCAAAATCTATACCTCCATCTAATATTGATAAGTTCAAGATTGTTCCTGTGCCATATTTTGTAGCTAAAAGTCAAACTTTTTCTGATAAAATTGAAATAGAATTAGGTTCTGTGATTGCTGGAGATATTTACTATTCAATTAATGGTGGAGAAGAAATAAAATATGTAAAAAAAATAATTGTAAGTGAAGATAGTGAGATAAAATGTAGAACATATAATGATAAAAAATGGAGTAAAAGTGTAACAGCGAATTATTATAAGATTGATAATAGAAAAAGCATTGAAATAAAATCAAAATATGAAAACCAATATTCTGCAGCAGGAGATAAAAGTTTAATTGACTATCAAAGAGGCGGAAGAAATTATCGAACTGGAAATTGGCAAGGCTATAGAGGAGATTTAGATGCTATTATTGATTTGGGTCAAATAACTACTATTAATACTATTAGTATTGGATGTTTGCAGGATATTAGATCTTGGATTTTTTATCCAAATAATGTAGAGTTTTATATATCAAATGATGGTGAAAAATTTGAATTAGTAGAAAAAATAAATAATACTTTTACCGACACATTAGATGGTAGCTTTATAAATGATTATATCGCGCAAATAAATGGTGTAAAAGCTAGATACATACAAGTAAAGGCAGAGAATTACGGTTATTGCCCTGAATGGCATTTAGGTGCTGGTGGTAAGGCTTGGCTATTTGTTGATGAATTAATTATTGAATAACATGAAAAAAAATAAATACTTATTTCCTTTTATTGCTCTTACATCTCTTTTCTTTTTATGGGGTTTTCTAACTGTTTTAGTAGATTTTTTGATTCCAAGAATAAAAGAATTATTCACACTGAATTATTTTCAGGCAGGATTAGTACAATTTGCATTCTTTATGGCATATTTTTTACTTTCGATTCCTTCAGGATTTATTTTGTCTAAAATAGGTTATAAGAAAGGAATAATATTAGGGCTTTTGACGATGGCTTTTGGTTGTTTTTTATTTTATCCTGCTGCTGCATTACGTACTTTTCCCATTTTTCTTTTGGCATATTTTATTCTAGCAGGTGGGATGACAATATTACAGGTTGCTGCAAATCCATTTGTAGCTGTTCTAGGTTCAAAAGAAGGAGCTTCTAGCAGATTAAATTTATCACAAGCATTTAATTCATTAGGTACTGCTATTGCGCCAGCAATTGGAGCTTCTTACTTATTAAGTGATACAGTAAAGACAACGAGTGAAATTAATTTATTATCTGAAGCAGAGAGAACAGTTTACTATCTTCTAGAAGCAGAAGCTGTTCAGGGTCCTTTCATTTTTATATCTCTTATAATTGTTTTATTAGCTATTCTTTTTACGTTCGTTAAATTACCTAAACTGATACAAAGTGTTGCTAATAATGGATATGGTCAAGTAATAAAAAACAAGATTCTTATGCTGGGGGCGGTTGGTATTTTCCTGTATGTGGGAGCTGAAGTAGCAATAGGAAGTTATCTTGTAAGTTATTTCATCGATATGGATATGCATCTTATTATTATTAACACTCCATGGATGAATAATATTGCCATGAATATTTTAAATACTGATTTATCATCATTAGATAAGAGGGCAATTGTAGGGGCTTTTGTTACATTTTATTGGAGCGGAGCAATGGTTGGGAGATTTATAGGATCTTATTTAACTAAAATATATGCTCCAAATAAGATATTGGGTTATTTCGCAATTCTAGCTATTGTCTTAATTATTATTTCTATTAATACTATTGGATTAATTTCAATGTGGAGTATATTAGGAGTTGGTTTATTTAATTCAATTATGTTCCCAACAATATTCACATTATCTATTGAGAACATTGAAGATTTAAAACCTCAAGCTTCAGGAATTCTTTGTACTATGATAGTTGGAGGTGCTATTGTTCCACCACTTTTTGGATACTTTGTAGATTTATCTGGTTTTAAGTTAGCTATGTTATTGTTGTTACTATGCTATGGTTATATTTACTTTTTTTCTATTAGAGCAAATAAAAAGTTATATTAATCTACTATTACCTTCTTGAGTACACTTCCTTTATCTGTAATAACTTTTATTATATAGTATCCACTGCTTGGTATTTTAACCCTGTTTGATTTACTTATTGAAATTAGAGCTCCATTAGCTGAATATAAATTCACTTTTTTAACTATAAGATCCGTTTTTATATATACAACACCATTGCTTGAAGGGTTTGGAAAAATATCTAATTCAAGTTCAACTAGATCATTAATTCCAGACACACCATTTAACTCATTAAATCTTGCAGTAAACTCTTGTAAATAAATATTAGCAATAGTATGATCATGAATTATAAGTGTATTTTCATCTGAATTATTTTCTGCATTAGCACTCCAATTATGTGACCCTGTGATGATAGTTGGATCAGAATTTATATTATTAGCATCCGCTATAGCATATTTATGATGTAATTGATGAGATACTCCTTGATGAGAGAGGACATTAACATTTGCAGTAACTAAAGCTGAAAATTCACTTCCTGTTACATTTTCTTGCTCAATAATACCTCTTACTGTAACTCCAAACTCGGAATCTTTATCTATAACCGCTTGTCCCAAATCATCTCTAGTAAAACTTAATAATCCAAATTCTAGAGTGGTATTAACATTTTCTATTACTTCTAAAATTTTATTTGTTGTTTGATCTGAAGGAGAGAAGTATAATTCTACATCTTTACCATTTACAATAAATTTATGTGGCGTATTGTCCTCTTTATGAGTTCCAAATGTACCATTCCACATTTCTTCAAATTCTAGTGTGTATGCTTTTGCAATTGCTTCATCTTGAATAAAGATTAGATTATTATAATCATTAAATAGATTTGATGGATTTGTCCAGTTACAGGAACCTCCCATTACCCAAGAATTATTGGTAGAATGTACATCAACAATAATAAACTTATTATGCATTATTCCAGCTGGGGAAGGGTCTCTTCTTACAATAGGGATCGAAGGGTCCAAATTACCTAACATAATATTTGCAGCATCATCATCTGCAATATATCTAACAGAAACTCCTCTGTTAGCTGCATCATTTATTGCATTTGCAATGGTAGGGTCAGATGCATTATAAACACAAATATCTAATGTTGAATCTGCTAAACCAATATATGCTGCAATAGTATCACTAAAGCTGGCTGATATATTTTGAGCATTAACACCAGTTGACACTGAAATATCTACAGAATGATTAAAGTATGGACGGATTATACCTGTCGAGTTGGATGCAGTAGAATAAACTCCTATATTGGAATAAGCAGTATCAGCACCATTTATTGAATAACATTGTACATAATAAAAAGTAGCTGGGGATAGCCCACTTAAGCTAATTGTATGATTTTGTGCACTTCCACCATTATTTATTGTGTTTCCTAATACTGTTAATATGTCATAATTGCAATTTGTTGATGAAGGAAGTGATGTGCTCCAACTTAAGTCAAAACTTGTAGTGGTAATATTTGACTGTGTAACCCCAGATGTAAAGACAATACCACTAGACTGAATAATATCATTACTATCTCTTAAAAGTATCTGATATCCATCATTTGCTGGAACTGAAAATGTAAATTGAGATGAAATTGCAATTAATGTAACAGGCCCTACAGGAATAAAACTTCCTAATAAAGGATGATTAGTTCTAACATAGATTGACCCTTGTTGAGAATTAGAAGTAAAATCATAAGATCCTACTGCAAAGACGCTTCCACCAGCACTAAATACAGCATCATCAATTTGAACTAGTTCAGATTCAGTTGTTTCGCCTATTTGATTTGGCAATATTAATTGAGGATTTGGTAAAGGGTTATTATTTGAATGTATTATTGGATATCCTGAAACATTTATTTCTAACAACCCCCTATAATCTGCTAATTCCCCAGTAATTGTAATGCTATCTCCTCTCATAATACTATCTAGATAATTATTTGTTGTTTGATCGTATATTGCAATCCCTGCACTTTGATCTTGAATATATCTTATAACCCCTAGTTCAGCTCCATTTGTTGCGATTCCAGTTATTGTTACTGTAGTTCCTAGTGGCTGTAATCTTTCAGTTGCAATATCTGTCTGTCCAATACATAATAGATTTATTAAACTTGCAATAATTAATGTTGTTGTTTTTTTCATTTTAGTAATATTTATTTTTTATTAAAAAGTATATTTTGCAGAGATATTAATTCTTCTACCTAATCCAAAGAAGACACTTGCAGATTTAGCGTCAAAATCATTGTAATTTGTATTATAACTATCATTATTTTGGGCATCTGAAATATACTTCTTATTTAATAGATTCAAAACACTTATCTTCAAATCTAACAAATTATTATTTAAAATTTTAAATTTATAGCCTGCATGTAAATCAAATAATTCATATGATGGTATTACCCAACTTTCTCTACCTGAATTATTACCTTTTAAAGTCGCTGCATCAAAATCAGCATAATAATCATCAAAATAAGTCCCTCTTATTTTTATATAGGAATTATAGTTTGGTTCATATCTAACACAAATTCCATATTGTGTCTGTGCAGCATCACCAACATGTACTCCTGTGGCATCATAATTTAAAGTATCGGAACTAGTTACGCCAAGGTCAATAGAAGGAGCATTATTATCACTATTTAATATAATCGCTTGTCCTTTTGAAGTCCACTTCCAATCTCCTATCGATACAAGACCTTCTAAACTTAAACCATTATTTATTTTAAAAGAGAAATCCATCTCTACACCTTTATGAAGTGCATTCATTGCAACTACGTCTGAATATCTAATTCCTCCAATAGTTTCATATATATTAGCAGGCTTATTTTCCCAAATAGTATAATATGAATTTAGATTAGCTGAAAATATAGGGGATCTATATGAGTATCCACATTCTGCAGCCTTTACTATCTCATTTTTTATATATTCTTGTAGAGTATTTGTTTGAGTATAAATATTGTTAAATTTTGGAGCTTTAGATAGACGTCCTATATTAAAGAATATATTACTAGATTCACTTAAATTTATATTGGATCCAGACTTTAAAGTATATCCTCTAATCCATTTCCAATTTGTTGAAGATACTTGCCCATCAGCATCTTTCTTTATAAAGTAATCAATCCTTTTATATGCAGAATTAGATCCTGATATATTTATAAAGCCACTTAAAATCCCATTTGAATATTCAGCTTGTGAGAATATTCCGCTCCACTTTACAACTCCTTCATTATGGTACCCTATAATATCCCCTACTCTTTTAACAGGGTCTGTTTGATTAGCATTATTATTGTCAACTGCATAATCACCACCTAGAAGATCATATATTTCACTATAATGTTCTCCTTTATAGTAACGCATATCAAGGCCTCCAGAGATTGACAGATTTTCATTTGCTTGATAATTTAATGTAGAGAGCCCTCCATACCAATAATGATTATTAATAGATGATTTTAAGTAACTTCCTGATTTATATTCACTATCAGAAAAAACAGGATCTATAACTGGGCCAAATGGGCCATATCCTGCATTCGCATTATAGGCAGACTGTAAATCTTGTTGACCATTTTTTTCTCCAATCCCTTCAGATCTTGTTCCTCCTCCTTTTCCAAGAGATACATATACGATATTAGAGATATATAATTGGTCATTAACTTTCCAAAAATCTCTTAATGAAAATTGAGGTTTATGGTAATAATTTTGTCGGGTATTGAGATTTTCTTTGTTATGTATAGTATCTCCATTTGCTGACAAACTCCATCTATCTAAATACCCCCAGAATCTATTATATTGGATCCCTTTATTTGATATTCTGCCGCTAAAATCGGATTCATCACCAAGTGTGCGAGCATATGTAGTGTCAAATGTTGCTATATCACTTTTATATGATCTTTGGCCATGTTTCTGTGGTGCCCCCATGGCTGAAAAACTTATAATATGATTTCCTATTTCTTTCTGTAACTTTGTATAATAAAAAAATCCTTCACTCCATGTCTCATCAACGAATCCATTACCTCTTTTATATGATCCAGCTACAGTAACACCCCACCCATTTTTTAATTTTCCAGAATTATAGCTTATAGAAGTTCTTAACCTACCAAAGCTTCCTATAGATTGCTTTACGGTTGCTTTAGCTCTACTATTTATCCCGCTTGTTAGTATATTCATAGTACCCCCTACAGAAGGAATTGCAATTTTAGAGGCACCTAATCCTCGTTGAATTTGAATTTTTGAAGTGACAGCGTCTAACCCAAACCAATTGCTCCAATATACCCAACCATTCTCCATATCATTTACTGGAATTCCATCAATCATAACAGCAACATTTCTTTGATTAAAACCACGGATTGTAATTCTTGCATCTCCATCACCACCTCCACTTTGAGTTGCATATACACCTGGTGTTGAATTAAGAACCATTGGAATATCTTGAGAGGCTAACTCTTCACTTATTTGTTTCATAGGGACTGTAGAAAATGCTACTGGAGTTTCTCTATCAATAGCAACATCTGCGACAACTTTCACTTCATTTAACAGAATCGTTTCTAATCTAAAGTTAATTATTTGCGAATTACCTTTAATAGCAATCAATTTACTGATTTCTTTATAACCTACATAAGAGACTTTGATATTTCTATCTCCTTCTTGAATTAAAAACGAATAATTACCATTAATATCTGTAGAAGTTCCTTTTCCTTTTCCATATATTATAGTTGCGCCAATTAGTGATTCTCCTGTAGTTGCATCTGAAATCTTCCCACTTATTTTAGTTTGTGCAAAGCAAAGAGTACTGAAAAAAAATATAAAAAGTAATATTGTTATATTTTTCATTATCCAATTTTGGAAAAGTAGATTTTTAATTTAGCTATATTGTAAAGATTACTTAACAATTAGCTTATTATGAATCTCCTTGCCATTGATAAATTTTATCTTAACAAGATAGACTCCTTTTACTAATTTATTAGTATAAATAATATTCTCTCTTGAAATAGAGACAGTCTCCCCCAACATATTCAAGATCTCTATCATTTCTATATCTGTGTTAGAAGTAATTTTAGTCGTTGTTCCTTTGATAGCAGGATTTGGATAAATTAAATAGGATATATCGGATGATTCTAAATTATCACTTGTTACAATACAATCGCAATTATGTGAACCTAAGTTAGTCCAAGTCCCAATAGGTAATGAGTCCCATTCTAAACTAGGGTTAAATAAATCTAATCCATCATCATCACCTTTTAAGATCTCATTTTTTCTAATAAGTGTATGTTGTGCTGTCCACCAAGTTCCTAGTGTATATCCTGAAGCAGAATCATTTGTCCATGCTCCTGAAGCTGGGTCTTCTCCAACTCTTCCAATAACATCTAATATAGTTCCATTTTTTGTTAATACTATAGCATCATTACCATTCATATGCATTGGTGTTGGATAAGAACCATTTGGTTCAGCCATATCACCTAGAGCAATTAATACTGGATCACAAAAGCCAAAAGTGCTAGAAGTATCAGTTTCTCCATTTGTCAAAACAAAAGCATCACCAGAAGCCAGAGTACCTGTTAAAATGGTAATGCCACCAGCAGTACTATTAGTAGTTCCATTAGAATATCTTTCTACTTGGTAGTTGCTTAAGTCTATTGAATTTGGGGTTGGGTTATAGATCTCAATTGCTTTATTTTGGCTCCAACCTTCTACATACTCTGAAAAGAATAGGTCAGAACAATCAGGAACTATTTGTCCTTTTACAGAAATTGCTAAAATTAAACTAAATAATAGAAAGGATTTTTTCATTTTTATATTTTTAGGATTTGCTAAACTACAAAAATGCTAATTACTTTTATTTAATTTAGTTAAAAAAATTATCTTTGGAAATTGACATTATATCATATGGAGGAAAATATAATTAGCCATCAACAATATAAGCGACAGTATCAAGAAAGTATTAAAGATCCTGAATCTTTTTGGCAAAAGAAAGCAGAAAACTTTGTTTGGAGAAAGAAGTGGGAAAAAGTTCTTGAGTGGGATTTTGCAAAGCCAGAAATAAGATGGTTTTCTGGTGGTCAGTTAAATATAACAGAAAATTGTTTAGATAGACACCTTGAAAAAAGAGGAGAAAATATTGCAGTAAAGTGGATTGCAAATAATCCAAATGAGGAGAGTGTATCATTAACTTATAATAAATTGTATTCAGAGGTTTGTAAATTTGCAAATGTTCTCAAGAATAATGGGGCGAGAAAAGGTGATAGGGTATGTATATATATGCCAATGGTTCCTGAATTGGCTATTGCAGTTTTAGCATGTGCAAGGATTGGAGCAATCCATTCAGTTGTATTTGCTGGTTTCTCTGCTAAATCACTTTCTGACAGAATAAATGATGCTAGTTGTAATATTCTAATTACTGCAGATGGTGGTTACAGAGGCGCTAAAATTACACCACTTAAGGATATTTCTGATGAAGCAATGAACTCTACAAATACAATAGAAAAGTGTATTGTCCTTAAAAGAACAAAATGTAAGATCTCAATGGATGGAAATAGAGATATTTGGTGGCATGATGAGATAAATAAAGTAGAAGAAAATTGCCCAATAGAAGTTATGGATTCAGAGGACCCGTTATTTATTTTATACACATCTGGTTCTACTGGCAAACCAAAAGGAATTCAACATTCAACGGCTGGGTATATGATATATACCGAATTTTCATTTAGAAATGTCTTTCAATATAATGATGGTGATGTTTATTGGTGTACAGCTGATATAGGTTGGATAACAGGTCATTCGTATATAATATATGGTCCACTGCTAGCAGGAGCAACTACAATTATGTTTGAGGGAATACCTTCTTATCCTGATTATGGTCGTTTCTGGCAAATCGTTCAAGAGAATAAGGTAAATATTTTTTATACTGCACCAACAGCAATTAGAGCTTTAGAAGCAAAAGGATTAGATTTTGTAAGACCTTATGATCTTTCCTCATTAAAAGTTCTTGGAACAGTAGGAGAGCCTATTAATGAAGATGCATGGCATTGGTATGATAAAGAAATTGGAAATAGGAAATCACCAATTGTTGATACTTGGTGGCAAACAGAAACGGGAGGTATAATGATTTCTAATATAGCGGGAGTTACTAAATCAAGGCCAACTTTTGCTACATTACCGCTACCAGGAATCCAGCCTTGTTTAGTTGATGATAATGGAATTGAAATTCAAGGTAATTCTGTTGAAGGAAGTTTATGTATTAAGTATCCATGGCCATCAATTGCAAGAACAATTTATGGAGATCACAAAAGATTTAAAGAAACTTATTTCTCAAAATTTAAAAATAAATATTTTACTGGAGATGGCGCTTTAAGAGATGAGGAAGGTTTATATAGAATAACTGGAAGAGTAGACGACGTATTAATAGTTTCAGGTCATAATTTAGGTACTGCTGAAATTGAAAGTGCAATAGATGAGCATAAGAATGTGTGTGAAACTGCAATTGTTGGATATCCGCATTCCATTAAGGGAAATGGCGTGTACGCCTATGTTATATGCCATGAGCCCCCTAAAGATGAAGATATTTTGAGAAAAGAGATAAATGACTTGATAACAAAAGAAGTTGGTCCAATTGCAAAAGCAGATAAGATTCAATTTGTATGTGGATTACCTAAAACTAGATCGGGAAAAATAATGAGAAGAATCCTTAGAAAATTAGCACAAGGAGATATAGAAAATCTGGGTGATACAAGTACACTATTAGACCCTTCAGTGGTAGAATCTATTAAAATATCTCTTCAATAAAGATTTTATAAAACTGTTTGTATATTTTTGCATCTATGAATGATAGTTTAATAATCATACCTACTTATAACGAAAAGGAAAATATTGAGAAAATAATACTCAAAATATTTTCTTTAGAAAAGGCTTTCCATATTCTAATTATTGATGATGGATCACCTGATGGTACATCAGATATTGTAAAGGGATTAATTAATAGATATCCTGAAGCATTACATATTGAGGAGAGGAAAGGGAAATTAGGTCTTGGCACAGCCTATATTCATGGATTCAAATGGGCATTAAAAAAGGATTATAAATATATTTTTGAAATGGATGCTGATTTTTCACATAATCCAGAAGATTTAATTAGGTTATATAATGCTAATGCTGAACATGGAGGTGAAGTTGCTATTGGATCAAGATATGTAAAAGGTGTAAATATTGTAAATTGGCCAATGTCTAGATTATTAATGTCATTTTTCGCATCAAAATATGTAAGAATTATTACAGGTATGCCAATTAATGACTCTACAGCTGGCTTTAAGTGCTATAAAAGAGAGGTGTTGCAGACAATTAAATTAGATGAAATACAGTTTGTAGGATATGCATTCCAAATTGAGATGAAATTTAAATCTTGGAAATATGGGTTTAATTTAGTTGAGGTCCCAGTTATCTTTACTGATCGAACAGAAGGAACATCAAAAATGAGTGGAGGTATTTTCTTTGAGGCTGTATTTGGGGTGATTCAGATGAAAATAAAGAGCTTTTTTAGAAGCTGGAAAAGATAAGAATGCTTACCTTAATAAAAAATGCAAATATTGTAAATGAAGGAGAAGTTTACAAGTCAGACTTGCTTATTGAAGATCGTATAATTAAATTAATTTCTGAAGAAATTAATTGTAAAGCAGATGTAATAATTAATGCAGATGGTTTATATCTTTTACCTGGAATTATAGATGATCAAGTCCACTTTAGAGAACCAGGGCTGACTCATAAAGCAGATATCTATTCTGAAAGTAAAGCAGCTGTTTCTGGTGGAATAACATCTTATATGGAGATGCCAAATACTCAACCTCAAGCACTAACTCAAAAATTACTAGAAGAAAAGTATAAAATAGCTTCAAAAAAATCATTTGCAAATTATTCATTTTTTATGGGAGCTAGTAATGATAATTTGAGTGAGGTCTTGAATACTAACCCTAAAAATGTTGGAGCAGTAAAAATTTTCATGGGTTCTTCAACTGGAAATATGTTAGTAGATGACAAGAATATATTGGAGGAAATTTTTTCAAAGTCACCTATGCTTATTGCTGTTCATTGTGAAGATGAGGATATTATTAGGAATAATATTCAGTTAGCAAGATTGAAGTATGGTGAAGATGTTCCAATGCAAGAACATCCAAATATTAGAAACGTAGAAGCATGTTATAAATCCTCATCTTTAGCCGTTAGTCTTGCAAAAAAATATAATACTCGATTACATGTCTTTCATATTTCAACGGAGAAAGAGCTTGACTTATTTGACAATACAATAGAATTAAAGGATAAGAAGATAACAGCCGAAGTATGTGTTCATCATCTATTTTTTGATGACACTTATTATGAAAGTAAAGGCTCATTAATAAAGTGGAATCCTGCAGTTAAGAAAAAGAGTGATAAAGAAGCTTTATTGCAAGGATTATTAGATGGTAGGTTAGATGTAATTGCTACTGATCATGCTCCGCATACTCTTTCTGAAAAGTCAAATAATTATTTTAATGCACCATCTGGTGGTCCGCTTGTTCAACATGCTCTTCCTGCTATGCTCGATTTTGTTCATAAAGGAAAATTTGACTTAACAAATCTAGTAGAAAAGATGTGTCATAATCCTGCTATTTGTTTTCAGATTGCAGGTAGAGGTTTTATACGGGAGAATTTCTTTGCTGATTTAGTATTAGTAGATATAAATAAACCATGGAAAGTTACTAAAGAAAATATTTTATATAAATGTGGATGGTCTCCATTTGAAGGTAATGTTTTTCAGTCAAAAGTTACACATACTTTTGTTAATGGTCATTTAGTTTATCATAATGGAGAGTTTGATGAATCTCAAAAAGGAATGCGATTAATTTTTGATAGATAAAAAAAAGCAACCATTAGGCTGCTTTTTTATTTTTTTGAGTTTTTTTACTCGTGATCGTGACCGTGATCAGAACCGTCAGAATGATCGTGATCGCCTCCTTCATGATCGTGATTGTGAGACTCTTCTTTTGCTGCACAACATGAATGATCAGCTAGACATTCACCGCCTTCAACTTGACACCCTACTTTCTCTGCTGTTTCTTCTGTAGCATCAGAATGACATTCGCCAGCACAAGCAGCATCTCCACAACAACATGCAGCGACTTCAGTTGCTTCTTCAGCAGCTCCTTCCGAAGCACCACCACCACCACATGCTGTAAAAGCAAATAGGCCAAGAATTGCAAACAGATAACTTAATTTTTTCATAACTTATTTTTTTTGATTAATAATTCATGCAAATATACACAATTCCTCTATTTAAAAGCAATATCTTTGTTTTATGAATTTATATTATATTATACTGTTTTCCCTTATTCTAGCATGTAACTTTCCTAATAATAAAATTCCGGAAGGTATTTTAATGAAGGATAAGTTTACAGCTGTCCTCAAACATGTGCATTTAGCGGAAGGTAGTTATGAGTTGCAGAAGAAATATGGGAAAGAGGAAGCAGGTAATATATTATTGAAGGAATATGAAAAAATATTTATCACATATAATATTGACGAACAAGATTTTCAGAACAGTTTAAAATACTATGCTGCGAACCCTGGGATCTTAGAAGAAATATATTCTGAAATAATAAGCACTATATCAGAAGAAAGAGCTATTTCAAATCATCAAGAAACCAATTAGCATATTTCTTTATTGTATCATCAATTTCTGTAAATTTAAATCCTAACTCTTTCTTTATCTTATTTGATGAAAAGCTGCTCTTTGTCATTGCACTATTAGCTGTTTCTTTTGTAACTAGTGGTTTTTTTCCAGTAATAAAAGATCTTATTGACTCAACTCTCCAAGCGAATTCTTTTAGTATTGGAGTAATTTTTATTTTAGCTTCATTTTTACCTAGTTGTTTAGCAATTCTATTAAAGCAATCTTTATATGTTAAATTTGCTCCATTAATAATAAAGCGGTTATTTTTTATATTAGATAATAGTAATTGAATTAATGATTCCGCAACATCATCAACATCTACGTATCCTGAACTACCTGGAGCGTAATAAATTAGACCATTATATATCTTTTGAAATATTTGAGAGCTACCCTTTGACCAGTCGCCAGGACCTAGAATGAGAGATGGGTTAATAATTACAGCATCTAATCCTTCTTGAATACCTCTCCATACTTCTTGTTCAGCATAGAACTTGCTAATAGCATAATTGCTTTCTAATTTTGAATGTTTAAAATAGCATTCTTCATCAATAATATCATGGGTAGTATTTCTTCCTAATGCTGCGATGGAACTTATATATCCAAGTTTATTAATTTTCATAGAAAGTGCTACATTTATTACGTTCGCTGTACCTTCAATATTAATTTTTCTCATTAATTTAACATCAGATGGATGAAAGGATACGATAGCAGCACAGTGCAATATAAGATTGCAATCTTTCATCCCGTCTTCTAATGATTGAATATCATTTATATCTCCATCTATCCAATTTATTTTGTCAAATAGATCTCTAGCATTATAGTAGGTGAAGACATTTTTACATATATCAATAGATGAAGAGGTCCGTTTTAAAGCCTTAAAAGCTTCACCTCTTTGGGATAATTTCAATAAAACATGTGAGCCTACAAGACCGGTACCTCCTGTTACAAAAATCATATTACAAAGATACATTTAGTTGTTAGTTTATAGTAGTTAGCTATTAGAAAAAGATAATAAATGCTATTTTTGAAAAAAAATAATAAATGAATTTTGTTGATGAATTAGAATGGAGAGGTATGATACATGATATCATGCCTGGAACTAAACAGCAATTTGAAAGCGAATTAACATCTGCATATATCGGTTTTGATCCAACTGCAGACTCTCTCCATATTGGTAGTTTAGTTCAGATTATGATTTTAATGCATTTGCAACGATCAGGTCATAAACCAATTATTTTAATTGGAGGAGCTACAGGTATGGTTGGGGATCCATCTGGTAAGAGTAAAGAGCGTAATTTATTAGATGAAAAAACAATTCTATATAATCTAGATTGCCAAAGAAGACAGCTAGAAAAGTTTTTAGATTTTGATTGTGGGAAAAACTCTGCTGAGATAGTAAACAATTATGATTGGTTTAAAGAATATAATTTTCTGCATTTTATTCGTGATGTGGGAAAATATATTTCTGTAAGTTATATGATGGCGAAGGATTCTGTTAAGAGTAGGTTAGAGACAGGAATGAGTTTTACAGAATTTACATATCAGCTAGTACAAGGGTATGACTTTTATTGGCTTTGGAAGAATAAAGATTGTAAAGTTCAATTAGGAGGATCTGATCAATGGGGAAATATTGTAACAGGTACTGAATTAATTAGAAGAAAAGGTGAAGGTAAAGCATTTGCTATTACTACTCCGTTGATAAAAAAGACAGATGGCGGTAAATTTGGTAAGACGGAAACTGGTAATGTGTGGCTAGATAAAATAAAGACATCTCCATACAAATTTTATCAATTCTGGCTTAATTCATCTGACGAGGACTCAAAGAATTATATAAAAGTATTTACTTTAAAGAGTCAGGAAGAAGTTATTCAAATTATTAATGAACATAATAAGAATCCACACTTACGTTTAATTCAGCGAGAGGTAGCTAATGAGGTCACAGAGCGAGTACATTCAAAAGAAGACTTAGAAATAGCAATTAAAGCATCTTCTATTCTATTTGGGAAATCAACTGCTGATGATTTAAAGTGCTTGGATCAGGAAACTTTTCTATCAGTTTTTGAAGGTGTCCCAAGATTTGAAATGAGTATAGAAGATATAAATATTGATATTATAGATGTTCTTTCTGAAAAAACACAGATATTTACAAGTAAAGGTGATGCTAGAAGGATGATTAAATCTAATGCAGTAAGTGTAAATAAAGAGAAAATTGATCATGAGTTTAGATTAAATAAGGATCATTTGTTAAATGGAAATTATATATTAGTGCAAAAAGGAAAGAAAAATTATTTTTTAATTACAGTTCAGTAATTTTCTTGGTGATTCTTTCTAGTTCTCTATAATTCTGACTTCCAAATAAAATATTTTTACCGTCTTTTAGATAAATTTTAACTCCTTTATTTCCATATACATTATAGGCCTTACCTTTAAATCCACGACGAATTCCCCAGCCACCATAATCGCCTATTGGATTATATTTTATTGCTTCTATTTTTTTGATATTACCTTTCTTAATTAGATGTAGTTTAAGATGTAAGGGGAAGAATTGATAATATACTCCATCTTGAGTAACATAGGTTCTTAATTCAAGGAAATAAAAAAATATTGGTATTATAAGGGTTATGATTGAATAATAAGATTTGATTTCCTCTTTATGTAAATTATTTACAGAAAGCATAGGTATTATAATCAAAACCATCCATAACCACCATTGTCTAAATTTTTGTTTTTCTTTATATAGAGCTTTCATTTTGTTTATTACTATTATAATATTTAAAAAAGTAGGGAATTGTTTCTATGCCTTTTAAGTAATTGTATATTCCGTAATGCTCATTCGGAGAGTGAATTGCATCTGAATCTAACCCAAACCCTAATAATATTGATTTCACTCCTAATTCTTCTTCAAAGAGTGCGACAATAGGGATAGAGCCACCTCCTCTGACAGGAACAGGCTTTTTCCCAAATGTTTTTTTCATTGCTTTACTTGCAGCAATGTATTCAGGCATTTCGGTTGGGGAGACATAGGGTTCTCCTCCATGGTGTGGCTTTACTTCAACTTTTACAGATTTAGGAGCAATTTCTTTGAAGTATTTAGTAAATAGCTTTGTTATTTTTTCACTTGTTTGGTTGGGCACTAATCGCATAGATATTTTTGCATAGGCTTTGGATGGAATTACAGTTTTAGCTCCTTCACCTATATATCCCCCCCAAATACCATTAACATCTAATGTAGGTCTAATGCCAGTTCTTTCCATTGTCGAAAAACCATCTTCTCCTTTAATATCAGATAAATCTAACTCCTTCATATAGCTATCTATATTAAATGGTGCTCTTGCAATATCTTCTCTTTCTTTTTTAGATAGTTCTAAAATATCATCATAAAATCCCGGAATAGTTATACGCCCCTTTTCATCTTTCATTTTAGCAATCATTTCACATAAGATATTAATGGGATTTGCAACAGCTCCACCATAAAGTCCTGAATGTAGATCTCTATTTGGGCCAGTGACCTCTATTTCAACATAACTTAATCCTCTAAGTCCCGTGGTAATTGATGGAGTGTCATTTGCGATAATACCAGTGTCAGAAATAAGGATGGTATTGCATGATAATCTTTCTTTATTGTTCTTAACAAATACTGATAGATTCTCTGACCCCACCTCTTCTTCTCCTTCGATCATAAATTTAACATTACATGGTAATGAGTCTGTATTTATCATTAATTCAAATGCTTTTATATGCATATAAAATTGTCCTTTATCATCACATGACCCTCTAGCAAATATTGCTCCTTCAGGGTGAATATCTGTTTTTTTAATTATAGGCTGAAATGGTCCAGAATCCCAAAGTTCTAAAGGGTCTGCAGGCTGAACATCGTAATGCCCATATACAAGTACTGTAGGAAGATTTTGGTCAATAATTTTTTCACTATAGACTATTGGGTGACCTTCTGTTTCGCAAATTTCTATATTATCTAACCCTGCCACGCTCATTAATCTAGCAACTTCTTTAGCACATTTTACAACATCGTTATTATATTTTGGGTCTGCTGAAATAGATGGTATTTTTAGCAAATGAATCAATTCATCTATAAACCTATCTTTATTCTTTTCTATATATAAATTTATATGTTCCATTTTATTTAATTTATTAAATTATTACCAGTCATATCAATAGGGATTTCAATCCCCATAATTTTTAAGATTGTTGGAGCGATATCTCCAAGTTTTCCATCATTAACCCTATCAAACGGTGTGTTAATTATAAAACATGGTACTGGGTTCATGCTATGCGCTGTATTTGGTGACCCATCTTTATTTATGGTAAAATCTGCATTACCATGATCAGATATGATCACAAAAGCATAATCGCTTTTCATCCCACTCTCAACAACTGCTTTAAGACAATTATCCACAGTTTCTACAGCTTTTATTATTGCTTTGTAGTCGCCAGTATGCCCAACCATATCTGGGTTTGCAAAATTAAGACACACAAAATCTATCTTTTTAGTTTCAAATACTTCTGTTATTTTAGATGTAATTTCATATGCACTCATCTCTGGCTGAAGATTATATGTTGCAACTTTTGGGGATTCTACTATTATCCTCTCTTCACCAATAAAAGGCTTTTCTCTACCGCCGGAGAAGAAAAAAGTAACATGTGGATATTTCTCTGTTTCGGCAATTCTTAATTGAGTTTTTTTATTTTTCTCTAGAACTTCACCTAATGTGTTTTTGATTGGATTTTTTTCATAGATTATATTGATGTTCTTGAATGAATCGTCATATTTTGTAAAAGTTGTAAAATGCAGGTTCAGTGGTTTCATTCCAAACTCTTCAATTTCTCCTTGAGTTAGCACATGAGTGATTTCTCTACATCTGTCTGTTCGAAAATTGAAACAAATTACTGCATCACCATTTTTTATTTTAGCAATTGGATGATTTTTTTCATCAACTGACACTATTGGTTTGATAAATTCATCTGTGACACCATTATTATACGAATCTATCATAGACTCTTTTATGTTTGACGATTTGTCACCTATTCCGTTTACCATTAAATCATATGCAATTCTTATTCTTTCCCATCTTTTATCTCTGTCCATAGCATAATACCTCCCGCATATTGTCGCTATCTGTGCTCCATTTAGATTTTTTTCAAGTTTTTTTATATTTTCTATACCGCTCCTAGGGTCACTATCTCTTCCATCAGTAAATGCATGAATAAAGACATTATTAATTTTATGTTTATTTGCTAGTTCGCATAATTTGTATAAATGATTTTGGTGAGAGTGGATCCCCCCATCTGAAACTAATCCAATCAGATGTAAGTCTTTCTTATTATTCTTTACAAAGTCAAAAGATTTCTTTAAATTTTCTATTCTGCTAATTGAATTATCTTCACAGGAAATATTAATTCTAGCTAAATCTTGATACACAGTCCTTCCGGCTCCGATATTAAGGTGTCCTACTTCTGAATTCCCCATTTGACCATTAGGTAATCCTACGTTTTCTCCATCAGTTAATAATTCGCAATTAGGATATTTCTTATATAAAGAATCAATATATGGGGTCTTAGCATTATATATTGCATTAGATTTGTTTTTATCGCCATGGCCCCAGCCATCCAAGATTATAAGTGCTGTTTTCTTAAAACTCATAGATAGGCAAAGATAGAAAAACTAGGTATTTAGTTTGATATAGCATTAAAAAAACTAGTACGCATTCTTTGATGTATAGGATTGAATTTACCTAAACGTTCAGGGTGGAATTGAACACCGATCATAAAAGGGTGTATTGCGGTATCCATAATGGCCGCTTCAGGTAGTCCATCATAAGATTTAGCAATAATGATTAGATTCTCTGAAATTTTTTTTAGTCCTTGATGATGCCATGAGTTAACTAAAAATGTGTCTTTATTTAGTGGGAAAATAAGATTCTTATAATAGTTATTATTGCAGTTTATGGCAATTTCATGCATTGTCTCACCATGATCTCTATGAATAACTTTTGTTCCAATTTCAGTAGGAATATCTCCATATAGTGATCCGCCATTTGCAACATTCATCATCTGCATACCTCTGCAAACACCTATAAGTGGTAGTTTTTTGTTTAAAGCAAAGTTAAATAGCTTTCTTTCAAGTGTATCTCTATAAAAATTGATTCTTTCACATAACTCCATATTATCTGGATCATTATATTCAAGCGGATTCACATCTTCACCTCCAGTTAATATTATGCCATCTGCAATAGCCAAAATACTATCCGTATTCTTTATTGTATAGGCATCAAGAATTGTAACATTTTTGCCCTTTATCCATTCAACATAGTTTGAAGATGCTTTAGATAATATAATTGTAATATTGTTATTTGTTTTGCAGCTTAATAGGGTAATGGTTATTGATATTAAGATTGATTTTTTCATATATTATTTTATTTCTAATATTGTTTCATATTCCTTAAATCTATGTTGTCGGACAGGCCTTACTTTTGGTTCGGTATTAAAATATAGTAATAGGCAAGGGCTTATTTTTTTGTACGAATCAACATATTCGTATCCTATTAGCTCCTTGTTTTTTATTCTTTGTTTTATCTTATTATGATATGGGTACATATAATATAGTTTAAATAAAAACAAACATAATTATAATTTGCTATTTTATCTGCTAATTTTTATAGATAATAGATTATAAATTCTTTTATTCTTCTAAATTTCAATTATTATTTTTTACATAACTTTTAGAACATAATTTTAACATTTTATTGCATTTTACTGCATTTTATTGCATTTTATTGCATTTTATATAAAAAAGTAATTATAAAATAGCCTAATTATAGGGTATTAATAATTTAAGCGTTATTATTTAATATAAAAAAAAGTTAATAATTGATTAAAAATGCAATAAAATGCAATAAAATACATATAAATGATCATAAAATAAGTAAAATTGATAAAAAATAATTATTTGTATTTTATAGTTGTGGTATTTATAAACTATAATAAATTATGTATTTTTTTCATTATATCATTATCATCCCATATCTCTTTAATATTAGGGATACACATAATTTTTTTCATTATATTTTCCTGTTTCATTCCTATTTCCCAAGCTTTTGAGTATGAAATATTAGAAAAGCTTACCATAGAATATAATGGAGTCCAACATTCAGGAAATAACTTTGAAAATTTTTTCTCGATTCTTTTTTGTAATAAAAAATTTGGATCAGCTGTTTTGTCTCTCATAACAATAAAATTATGCATAGATAGATCTTGAACACCATCACCATTTGGTTTTCTTTTTTTTGAATATTCTTCGAAGCATTTTTCTAGATTCTGATGTTGATCTAATAATTCATCTAATATTCTACAATCTTCAAATCCACAGTTCATACCTTGCCCATAGAAGGGAACAGTTGCATGAGCGGCATCGCCTATTAATATTGATTTATTATCTATATGCCAAGGAAAAGTTTTTACAATCCCTAATTTAGATGTTGGATTATTATTCCATTGATCATAAAGATTTGGAACTAGTTTAGAAAAATCTGGAAATTGAGTATGAAAATAGTTTTCTACTTGTTTTCTAGTATTTAAATTTTCAAAAGAAGACTTGCCATTTCTTGGAGCAAATAATGTGCAAGTAAAACTCCCATCTAAATTAGCAAGGGCCATTAGCATAAAACTGCCTCTAGGCCATATATGTAATGCATTTTTTTCTAATAAATATTTATTATTGCTACCTGATGGTATCATTAATTCTTTATAATCATGTTTTATTTCATTATACTCATATTCATGATTATATTTATTTACCATTTTTTCTCTTACTAATGAGAAAGCTCCATCAGCTCCTATAAGAACATCAGATTTAATAGTTTTGTTTCTTTTTGATTTAGAATTTTCAAATGTTGCTATTCCATTTCTTAAATCAGCATTAACACACTTTTCATTAAAAAATAGTGAGGCTCCATTTTTTTCAGCTAGATCCATCATAAGAACATTCATTTGAGCTCTTGATACTGAATAAATAGCTTCACCCGAATTACCATAAGGTTGATTAGTCAATCTTCCCTTTTCATCATGCATAATACGTTTATATACAGGTATTGCAATTTTCATTACATCTTTATCTATTCCAACTTTTTTAAGCGCAGTCCATCCTCTTGTAGATAGTGCTAGATTAATTGATTTTCCAGCTGTTATAATTTCTGAACGCAGATCTTTCCTTCTTTCAAAGACATTTACTGTATAACCTCGTTTTGTCATATATAGAGAGCATAATGAACCTACAAGGCCTGCGCCAACAATAGTTATTTTTTTTTTCATCTATAATATTTTCTTTAAAACTTCATAGAATTTATATACATCTGTAAAACTATTATAAAGAGGTACTGGAGATATACGAATCACATCTGGCTCTCTCCAGTCAGCTATTATTCCTTCATTAGTGATTTTATCAAAAAGTTCTTTACTGCCTTTCTTTACCCTAATTGAAATCTGACATCCGCTATCTTTCGGAGTTATAATATCTATCCTATTAGTTTGTATTGTATCTAATAAAAATCGAAGATATGTAATTAGTTTTTTAGATTTTTCTATTAATTTATCCATACCAACTTCATCAAAGATACTAAGTGATGCTCTTATAGCTGCTAAAGAAAGAATAGGAGGATTACTTAATTGCCATCCCTCTACAGTTTTAATAGGATTAAACGAGTCTGGCATTTCAAATCTATCTGATTTATTATGTCCCCACCAACCACAAAATCTAGGTAAATTTGTATTATGATGCTTTTCATGAATGAAGACTCCACCAACAGATCCTGGACCAGAATTTAGATATTTATAAGAACACCATACCGCAAAATCTATATCCCATTTATGTAGTGCTAAATTAATATTACCTACCGCATGTGCTAAATCAAATCCTACTATTATTTCTTTATTATGTGCAGATTCTGTAATACTTTTGAAATCAAAAACTTGTCCTGTATAATAATTTACACCCCCTAACATAATTAGAGCAATATTATCTCCTTCTTTTTCAATTATCTCTAAAATATCTTCTGTTCTAATAACGGATTCTCCTGGCCTTGGCGCAAGTTTCAATAAGGATTCTTTGCAATCAAGCCTATGATATTTTATTTGAGATTCTACGGCATAAATATCTGATGGAAAAGCATCCGATTCAATAACAATTTTATATCTTTTAGATGTTGGTCTGTAGAATGAAACCATCATTAAATGCAAGTTAACTGTTAATGTATTCATTGCTACTACTTCAGAAATTTTTGCACCAACTAATTTAGAGTAGCTTTTAGATAAGAATTCATGATATGGCAGCCATGGATTTTTAGCATAAAGATGACCTTCAACTCCCAATTTAGCCCAATCCTTTATTTCTTGATCAATAAATTCTTTAGTTTTTTTTGGTTGAAGACCTAAAGAATTACCACAAAAATAAATATGTTCTTTTCCATTTTCTTGTACTGGAATATGAAATTGATTTCTGTATTTACTTAGGCTATCTTTTGCATCTAATGATAATGCAAAATCTCTTGTTACTTTATATTTCATTGATCTTATATAGTATAGGTCTGCTTGGTGATGCATCAGCAATAAATGGAGCAAACTGTAGATTTAATAAATATTTTCCATCTTTAATATCATTAGAAACAAAAATCATTTCTGTAATAGTTTTATTTAAAGCTTTTGCATTAAACTTCTTTTCTTTTGTTTCCCAAAATATATTATGACCAATAAGTATTCCATCATCAAATAATCTATCAACAGATGGAATATCAACTAATAAATGTCTTACACCTAGATTAACAATATAATGCATAGCATCGATTGTAAAAAAAGATGGATTTTTTTTCATATAATTTCTTTTTTTCTTTTTTTCAGAATTAGGAAGGGTCCTTATAATTAGCCCTTTTAGAAAACTAGGATTTACATCTTTTAGCATATCTTTTAGTTGTTCCTTTGTAATAACTAAATCATTAGGTTTAAGTTCAGGATTATATTGTTCTTTTGATTTTTTTGGTTCAAGAGTGATTAAAAAGGATGGAATTATCTCTTCTTTTAAAGCATTTAAAATGGAAACTCTTTCTTTTGTTATATGACCAATACATTCAGTATGTGTTCCATTACAATGTGGTGTAAAATTATAGGTTTCAAAGTTGCAAGGCCCTCCTTTTCTTGTATCTCCTATAAATACACCATCTTTATAAGGATGAGAAATTGCTTTATTAACATTATATGTATTAGGTTGATTGCCATTAAAACATAATGGAATTGAAATGTCCATCCCTTTAGAGAAATCGACTTCTAACTTATCACCTTCTATACTTATATGAGCTTTCATTTATATAATTCTTCTTTTGAATTTCCTAACCAGTCTAAAACATTTTTATGCCAAATATCTTTTCCTTCCTGTTCTGTTAGAACTCCATTTTGTATGGCGTAATCTAAAGCCCTCCCAGGGTATGAAGATCCTACACCTTCTATTTCTCCTAATGGGAAAGGATCATCTAATCCCATTATTAATTGACTAGATCCAACACGCTTCTTTAATAGTTCTAATGTATGGGAATCGTGCACTAATGTATCAAAGTATAAGTTTTTGTGGCCTAATGTTTTTCTAGGATCGTGTAATTTTTCAAATATGTCTGGTCGACCGTCAAATCCTTGAATTCTTCTGCCGTAGTTAGCAATACCTAGCATTCCTCCATGAGCAAAGCTGGTTCTTAGATTTGGATATTTATTTGGTAAATTTCTAATTGTAAAAAGATGTAGTGTATCAGCACATTGCGCCATCATCCATACCAAATGGAACCTCCAGTATTGGTTTTTTAAAGCAATCATTTTCTCCCCATCATATGGATGAATTTGGACTGCTAATCGATGTTTATTTGCTAATTCAAATAATGGGTCAACATCTTTTTCAGCAATAGATAGCCATTCTCCATTAGAATCTAAAAAATGAGTAGGTAAACAAAGTAATTTTAATCCTAGTTTATTTACGCATCTGTCAATTTCTTTAAGTGCATGATCTATATATAATGGCTGAACAACAAACCCACAGGTAAATTTTTCTGGATACTCATTTTGAATTGAGGCATTGAAATCATTTTGAAATCGAATTCCATCAGCACAATCTTGTTCTTCCCAGCCATTACAATATAATTGAGAAAGACATAACATAACGCTATGATCGATATTATGTTGATTCATCCAAGCTAACTTTTCTTTAACAAAAAAACCAGTTCCGTTAATTGGTCTAGACCAATCTCCTTGTCTCATGAATTTCTTATCTTCATCAATCCAGAAGAGTTTCTTATCCTTCATAAAACTGGGGATTTGATAAGGTTCTGGGAGTATATGTCCATGTCCATTTATTCGCATGATCTAATTTTAGGTTTACTTTGGTATTTTAGTTTAACTCTTATATTAAGAATTAGATTTTCTTTATAAATTAATTTGTAACAAACATTTTAATCTTTTAAAAATCTTTTATCTACTTCCATAATTTCACCTGTTTTAGGGCATGTTCTTAACTTTTCATCAGAATAGAATCTCTTAAAAACTGGAAAAAAGTCCTTCTCTACATTAGTTAATTGAAAATATTCTTCATACAACAATTCGTTTGCTGTATCAGAAAACCACATTAAACCATCCTTATGTTTATCGCTTCTTTTTCTTTCAATTACTAATCCAATTGAATTCTCTGGTCTTACAGGTGAGTGTGGTATTGTTGGAGGTAAGAGAAACATCTCTCCTTCTTTAATCTCATACGATACCATTTTACCATCTTGTTGAGTTTTAACAATAATATCTCCTTCAAGTTGGTAAAACAATTCTTCTGTTTCATTATAATGATAATCTTTTCTTGCATTAGGACCAGCTACTATCATCACTATATAATCTCCAGATTCAATATAAAGATTTTTATTTCCTACAGGTGGTTTTAATAAATGTCTATTATCATCAATCCATTGTTGTAAGTTAAAAGGTTGTTTTATTTTCATAATATTTTGTTTTAAATGGTTGCTATTACTTTTAATTCTATTGCTATAGGAGTTGGTAAGCTTTTTATCTCTATTGTTGTCCTACAAGGCTGATTATCTTTAAAATATTCAGCATAAATTTCATTATAAATTTTAAAGTCGTCTTTCATGTTAGTAAGAAAAACCTGAATATCTACTATTCTATCCCATGATGACCCTACATCTTCTAATATATAACGGATATTTTCAAAAACAGAATGACATTGAATACTAATATCATAGTCTATAATATTTTCATTATTATCAAGAGTAACTCCCGGAATTTCTTTCTGACCAGCTTTCCTTGGGCCTACTCCAGATAAAAATAAGAGATCACCAACCTTACGAGCATGAGGATATAATCCTACTGCTTTTGGCGCTCTTTCGGAATTAAAACTATTTTTTTTCATTTACTAATTCTTTTATACATATAATAATGAGCTCCAATATCTGGGATATTGAATATATCACCTATTTCACACATCCCTACTGATTTATAGAATTTTAGCGCTACAAGCCTTGCATTACACCATAACAAATCACAATCTCTAGAGTTTAATATTTTATAAGCTTGATGCATAATTTTAGCTCCAAATCCTTTTCTGAAATAATCTGAATCTGTTGCCATACCCCTTAATCTATACGCCTTATTACTTTTTATTTTTTTTGTATTTTCCGGATAGAAAGTTGCACAACTAATAACCTTATCTTCTTTATATGCTCCTAAATGAAAAGTATCTTGTTCATTATCTTTATCATATGCTGTAGTTGAGAAGTCTTTATCTTGTCTAAGCATTTTATGACGTAAAGTCCTAATTTGTTCTGCAGTAACTAATTTGATATTTGTGAAGTTGTCTATATTCATACTAAATTTTAACGCATATATTTTTTGGTTCAGTAAAAAAATCCAACGATTTAAATCCACCTTCTCTTCCTACGCCGGAACTTTTCATTCCTCCAAAGGGAATTCTTAAATCTCTAAGAAGCCAAGTATTAATCCAAATTACCCCAGAATCTATATTAGCTGCTACTCTATGTGCCCTACTTATATTTTCAGTAAATATGCTAGCTGACAACCCATATCTTGTTGAATTTGCCATCTTAATAACTTCTTCTTCTGTTTTAAATGGAATTAGCGAAACAACAGGCCCAAAAATTTCTTCTTGATTAACAGAACAATCATATGTTAAGCCCTCTATTATAGTTGGCTCTATATAATATCCCTTCCCCAACTCTTCTTCAAGTATTTTTCTCTTTCCACCTAATAAAACTCTGCCCCCTAATTCTTTTGCCTCTTTAATTTTCGACAATATTTTTTCCATATGTTCTTTTGAAACAACTGCACCTAAATTAGTATTTGGATCTTTTGGATTACCTACTTTTAAATTAGCTGCTTTGATAATTAGAGCTTCTTTAAATTTATCATAAATTTCTTCTTGAATAAAAATTCGAGAACCACATAAGCAAATCTGTCCCTGATTAGTAAATGCTGCTCTAGAAGCAAAACTTACTGCTTTTTCAAAATCAGCATCAGAAAAAATAATATTAGGATTTTTACCTCCTAATTCTAAAGATAATTTCTTAAACATAGGACTGGTTATTTCTGCAATATGTTTACCTGTTTCTGTCCCTCCTGTAAAAGATATTATTGGTGTATCTAAATGTGTAGTTAAAGGATCTCCTACTTTACTACCAAGACCATGAATAATATTTAAAACGCCTTTAGGAAGTCCTGCTTCAATACATATTTTACTAAAAAGATATGCTGTCATTGGTGTAATTTCAGAAGGTTTTGCTACAACTGTATTTCCAGCTGCAAGTGCTGGAGCTATTTTCCAAGTAAGTAAGTATAGTGGTAAATTCCATGGTGATATGCATACAGCCACTCCTATTGGTTGACGTAACGTATAGTTAATTGCTTCTCCATCCATTTCATGAACTTTAGCGCTGTCATGTAATATTGCTCCAGCAAAAAACCTTAGATTAGATGAAGCTCTTGGAATATCAACTTTTGCAGCTAAACTTTCAGGTTTCCCATTATCTCTACTTTCAGCAACTACCAATTTGTCAAAATTATCTTCAATTAGATCTGCGATCTTCATAAGAATATCTGATCTTTTTTGTTTTGGAGTTCTACTCCATCCAATAAAAGCTTCTTTTGCGGCTGACACTGCATTATTTACATCTTCTTTGTCTGAATCAGGAATTAAGGAATAAACCTTTCCTGTAGATGGATTAAAATTATCTAAATATCTACCATTTACTGGCGGAATAAGTTTACCATCTATGAAATTTAAAATATTTTTCATTTATAGACTTTTTGTTCTACCACCATCTACCGGGAGATTAATTCCATTAATATATGCAGCAGCAGGGCAACATAGGAATGCAACTGCATTTGCCACTTCCTCTGCTTTACCAAATCTTCCAGCTGGAACTTGTGATTTCATGAAAGATGCTATTTCATCTTCAGTTTTACCTTGCACCTGTGCTTTCTTGGAAATTAATGATTTTAATCTATTAGTCTCAGTAAATCCAGGTAAAACATTATTTACTGTAATACCATAATCACCTAATTCAATAGAGAGTGTTTTAGCCCAATTTGCGACTGCTGCCCTTATAGTATTTGAAACTCCCAGTCCTGGAATTGGCGCTTTAACAGATGTAGATATTATATTTATAATTCTCCCATAGCCATCTTTTTTCATTCCCAGAACTACTTTTTGTACTAGTATTTGATTATTTATGAGATGCATTCTAAAGGCGTCTTCAAACGATGCAATTTTTGCATCTGTGATTGGTCCAGAAGCTGGCCCTCCTGTATTATTAACTAAAATATGATACACCCCCTTTAGTAGATTGACTTCAGTTTTTAATTTTTCTGGATCTCTAAAGTCAATAGCTAAAAAACTATGTGTTTGCCCTTGACTTTTATCAAGATCATTTAGAACATTTAGAAGTTTAGTTTTATTTCTAGCTATTAAAGTAATATTTGCTCCTAGTTTTGATAAAGCAATTGCAGATGCTTCTCCTATCCCTTGAGTACTTCCACATACAATTGCATTTTTAGCTTTTAAATTAATATCCATTATTATTAAATATAGTTATTTTTTATAATTAAATCCTAAATTTTCTTTCACATTTTTTGGCAGATCTGGTAAATAAGAACGTGAAATCATAAGTGTAGCAATATTAGCTATATCTGTAAACACCTTATGTCTATCTACTGTTTCTTTTAGATAACCCTGCCCAGAGCTTCCCCCTGTACCAATTTTTTGTCCTAACATCTTCTCTACCATTTGCACATGTCTAAAACGCCAGGATGCAATTTGATGATCTAATTCAACAATACATCTTAATAATTGATATGGTAATTGTAGAATTGGCTCATCTCTATATAAATTAATTAATAAAGCAGACATTGTAGCCTTATATGAGAGGTTTGTTTCTCCATCATTTATGGCCTTTTCATGTTCGTCTTTATCTAAAACACGCTTAAAATATTTTTTATTTTCTTCTATCATATGAATCCTAATCTTTTTATCTTTTTCATTAATAAGAGTTGATGAAGAAATATTAGCAATTTCTTTTTTTAGCATACTATTTATTGCTTCTTCATACTTTTCAGTAAAATTAAATTCTTCCATATTTAAGAAAGGGATCCTTTCTAGCCATTTTTCTACTAAAATATATAAAGAATTTTCTTCTTCTAAATTCAATATTTGCTCTTTCTTCTTTCCTTCAAATTGATCATGATATGGACATCCTCCAAATTGATGCCTTTTTTCAATTTTTAAGCCAAGTATTAATTCAATCTTTCTAAATTGATGAGATTGAAATCCTGATGCAGGAGAAAGATGGTGGCGAAAATCTAAAAAATCTAAAGATGTCATCGTTTCCAATATTTCAATCTGTTTTACTAAGACGCCCATTATTTTATTTGTCCTCTCAACTCTTCTTACAATCAGACCTATATTTTCTTCATCTAAATCTTCCTTTTGAAAATACTCCATTACAGATTCTAACTCATGTAAGATTTGTTTGAACCATAGTTCATAGGTTTGATGGATTATAATAAATAGCATCTCTTCATGAGCAGCATCTCCTTTTGCATCACTAATTAGATGTTGAGCATCTAATATCTTATCAAGTTTTAAATAGTTTATATAATGTACTGATGATGTTTTTTCTTGCATCTTTTATATTTAATTAATGGAGTAAAAGTAAGCATATGATTTATAATAGCAAAGTAGAAAGTATTAAAAAGAGATAATGAAAAGCACTTAATGATTCTACACAAAAAGAAAAAAATAATGGGTTTTTATATTCTGTAGATTTCTTTATGAGAGATATTGATAATATAAAAATTGTAATTAAGCCTATAAGATAAGGATAGGGCATATCAAAGTATATTGATTGTATAATGCCGCATATTATAGCAGCAAATAAAGATACAACTCCAATTAATATTGCTTTTTTTCTTCCATAAATAATTGGTATTGATTTAATTTTTTTTCTATCAAACATTTGATCTCTAATATCAAAAGGAATTGTAATGGCAAAGACAAAACTAAAACGTATAAATAGATGTAATATAATACTCTTACTAAAAGTTAAATCGTTTTCTACAATTAGTAACAACATAGTTGCAATAGTCCAAATTAGTGTAATTAAGTATATTTTTATGAACGGAACTTCTCTTAATCCAAAAGGATATAATATTGCTAATGTCCCCGATATAACAATTAGTATCTGTGTTGAGGGTTTGAAATAATAGAAATTAAATATCATAAATATTAATGATATTATAATTATTAGATATGCAGTATTCTTGTTACTTATTTGCCAGTTTTCATAATTGTTAAGTTTAGTGGATCGCCTTTTATCTTTTATAATTCTTTGAAAAGTATAAGTAAATAGGGTAGCAAAGAATACAAATTTATTGAGATGAGAATTCTCGATCCCTAATAAAATTTCTGAACTTTTAAAGAGTAAAAGAACACAAGTAGCAACAAAAATATTGCTAGAAATAATCCAATTAAGAATAATTTTTATCATATTTATCATAAATCAAAATTAGTGAAAAAATATACTTCTTTTTCTTTATTAAATCTGCACCTATTTATTTATCAATGTGTAATTTTGTCTAAAATTTTAATGCATGTCGAAATATAACTTTATTGATAGACATATTGGCCCAAGAAGTATAGAGATTAAGAAGATGTTGTCATCTATATCGTATAACTCAATAGATGAATTAATCAGTGAAACAATTCCGGGTAATATTAGAATTGAGAGTGAACTTAACTTAACTGAAGCTCTGTCTGAAAATAGGTATATAGAACATATTAAGAATCTTGCTAGAAAAAACAAGAATTATAGATCTTATATAGGGATGGGATATTTTAACACTATATTACCTGGTGTTATTCAAAGAAATATTTTAGAAAACCCCGGATGGTATACAGCGTACACTCCATATCAAGCGGAGATTGCCCAGGGGAGATTAGAAGCGTTATTAAATTTCCAAACAATGGTTTGTGATCTTACAGCAATGGAGATTTCTAATTCTTCATTATTAGATGAGGCAACTGCTGCTGCTGAAGCTATGATAATGCTATATAACTCTAGAGGAAGAGATCAAAAGAAAAAAGGAGTCAAGAGGTTTTTTGTTTCAGAAGATTGTTATCCGCAAACAATTGCATTATTAGAGACTCGTTCTAACCCATTAGATATTGAGTTAGAGATTGGTAGCCATCAAGAAATTGTACTTGATGACAGTTATTTTGGTATACTATTACAATATCCAGTAAAATACGGAGAAGTTTTTGACTATACAGATATTATAGAATCAGCAAAGAGTATAGATATATCTATAGCTGTTGCGGCAGATTTATTAAGCTTAACAATATTAAAGCCACCAGGAGAATGGGGCGCAGATGTTGTCGTAGGGACATCCCAAAGGTTTGGTGTTCCAATGGGTTATGGAGGCCCACATGCTGCTTACTTCGCAACACATGAAAAATATAAAAGGAATATACCAGGTAGGATAATAGGTGTTAGTAAAGATATTGATGGGAATAGAGCATTAAGAATGGCTCTTCAAACAAGAGAACAACATATTAAGCGAGAGAAAGCAACATCCAATATTTGTACTGCTCAAGTTTTACTTGCCGTCATGGCTGGGATGTATGCAGTTTATCATGGTAAGGAAGGACTTAAAAATATAAGTAAAAATATACACTCTCTTACGTCAACCTTGGAAGAGGGACTTAAGCAATTAGGATACATTCAATTAAATAAGATATATTTTGATACTCTTTATATTAATATTGGTAATGTTTCTATGGAAAATATTCGTACTTTTTCTGAGGATGCAAAAATGAATTTTAATTATATTGATGATAAGACACTTTCGATTAGTATTGATGAGAAAGATGATATAAATAATATTAACGAAATACTGAAGGTTTTTGCAAGCAGTTCTAACATTTCAGATTCACAACATCTAATTAATGAAGTTTTAAGTGGAAATTATATTAAAGCAGAAGCTAGAATTCCAAATAATTTATTTAGAAGCTCTTCTTTTTTAGATAATGAAGTGTTTAACTCATATCAGAGTGAATCTGAAATGATGCGATATATTAAGAGTTTAGAAAATAGAGATCTATCTTTAACGCATTCTATGATCCCGCTTGGATCTTGTACTATGAAATTGAATGCAGCATCTCAACTATTTCCATTAAGTTGGACAGAGTTTAGTAATCTTCATCCTTTTGCTCCAGCTCACCAAGCTAGAGGTTATCATATTATGTTTCATGAATTGGAAGAAATGCTTTGTGAGATTACTGGTTTTGACGCTATGAGTTTACAGCCTAATTCAGGAGCACAAGGTGAATATGCTGGTTTAATGGTAATTAGAGAATATCATAAAAGTAATGGCCAAGAAAATAGAAATATCTGTTTAATTCCATCTTCTGCACATGGTACTAATCCAGCTTCAGCAGTAATGGCAGGAATGAAGGTTGTGGTTACTCCTTGTGATGATAATGGTAATATTGATATTAATTTACTTAAAATTAAGGCAGAAGAATATAAAGAAAATCTAGCAGCTTTAATGATAACCTATCCATCAACTCATGGTGTTTTTGAAGAATCTATAACAGAAGTAACAAGTATTATTCATAAACATGGGGGACAAGTATATCTTGATGGGGCAAATATGAATGCTCAAGTTGGATATACAAATCCAGCACAAGTAGGTGCAGATGTATGTCATCTAAATTTACATAAAACATTTGCAATCCCACATGGCGGTGGTGGCCCAGGAGTTGGACCAATAGGAGTTCTTGAGCATTTAAAACCATTTTTACCAACAAACCCTATTGTAACTACGGGAGGAGAAAAGGCTATAGCAGCAATATCCGCAGCACCTTGGGGTAGCGCACTAGTTTTAGCAATTTCTTATGGTTATATTAAAATGCTAGGAAGAGAAGGGTTGAAAAAGTCAACAGCACTTGCAATACTCAATGCTAATTATATAAAAAATAAACTTAAACCACATTTTTCTATACTTTATACTGGTCAGCAAGGAAATGTTGCTCATGAGATGATATTAGATTTTAGAGAATTTAAACAATATGGAATAGAGGTAACTGATATTGCTAAAAGATTAATGGATTATGGATTTCATGCCCCTACAGTTTCTTTTCCAGTTGTAGGCACTTTGATGATTGAGCCAACAGAAAGTGAAAGTGTTGCAGAATTAGATCGTTTCTGTAATGCTATGATAGCAATTAAGCAAGAAATAGATCAGATTGTAAGTGGAGATATTGATGTAAAAGATAGTGTGCTAAAAAATTCACCACATACTATATTATGTTTGACAGAGGAATGGGAATTTAGATATTCAAAAGATAAAGCAGTCTTCCCTTTACCTTATGTTAAGAAAAACAAGTTTTGGCCATATGTTCGAAGGATAGATGATGCGTATGGGGATAGAAACTTACATTGTTCATGTGCTCCTATTGATAATTATAGTTAATGTTATAAAAAGTAAACAACGCCTATTAAAGAAATTATTGAGACCATTATCCATATTACAGATCCATGTATGAATGGTTTAACTCCTATGCTCTTAATGTTTACTAAAGATAAGTTTGTGCCAATAAGAAAGAGACTAATTTGCAATCCTTTTTTTCCAGCTTCTTTAATGTTTGCAAATCCATCATATTCAGGATAATTTGAGTTTAGAAACATAGCTAGAATAAAAAATATTATAAAATAAGGAAATGAAAACTTTCTATTCTTTTCTTTATATAGGTATGCGCCAAAGAAGACTAATGGAATAATAAAAATTACTTTAGCAAGTTTTATTATTGTAGTTACTTTTTCTGAGATAGTATTATTATAAGAAAGATCGAAATCAAATGCAGCTCCAATTGCAGATGCAGTGTCATGAATAGCTAAGCCAGCCCAGACACCAAATTGCTCTTGCGTAAGGTTTAAGTAGTTTCCAATAATTGGAAATAACACTAATCCAGATGCACTAAGAATAAACAATGTGCCAAGTGAAATAGAAATTTGTTTTTCATTAGCTTTTATAGTTGAAGCAATTGCTGCTATTGCTGATGCTCCACATATAGCGGTTCCTGTACTTATCATATCAGACACTTTTTTATCAACACTCATAATTCTTCCTAAAAGATAACCTATAATTATTGTTATCAGAATAAAAATTAATACAAAATAAAATGAGATTGAGGAAAGTTCTGATATTGCTGAAATAGGGTATCCAAATCCAATACAGACTACAGAAGCCTTTAGTATGTTGCTTGTTATATTTCCTGTCTTACCTTCATATGGGTTACCCAATAAAATTGCAAAAATAATACCTATTAGAAGTGCTAACCAAGAGGTGAGCCAGTATAAAAAATTTAATAAGCTAGATAGTGAAATTAATATTATTATTCCATAAAATAAACACTTTCTAATTAAGACTAATTTATTATTCAATTAATAATTTTTTTGTAAAGCTTCTTTGGTTTGAATCAATAGCATTTAGAAAATAAATTCCTGGCACTAAACTTGAGACATCAACTGTAGAATTATTTTTAATTTGTTTTTCTAAAATAACACTTCCAATAGAATTTATAATTGTTAACTTACTACGGCCATTTTTAGTTGTTATATTTTCAATATTAATAAAATCAAAGGCAGGATTTGGATAAAAGAAATCTTTATCTTCTAAATTATTATTTCCAAGGTTTAATATAATATTATTTGGTTGAATCATAACAACTTTGTTTAATGCATGATTTGCATACCATATCTTACCTTCAGGGCCTAATACAGCGCCCATGATTCCTGGTTCGTTAGTCTGTATCCGTCCAATCTCAACTGCTGGCATAGTACTAATATCATAAAAGACAATATCGCCATTAGAATGATCAGTAATAATCATTCTATTATCAATAATTTCAATACCACTTGGCTCATTAAGACCTGTATTTACAACAATTTCCCAAGTATATCCAATCATTTTACTATATTCTGCTAATGTTTCTAAAGGACCCCAACTAGGAGCAGTTCCTTTAACTCCAGAGTTAATATCTAGACGTATGATTCTCTGGTTACCACCATCAACGAAATATAACCATTTTTTAGCTTTGTCTAATTTCAGATGGCAAGTTATTGTAGTATTTATAGCATCAAGGCCCATCCCTTGATATCTAAGTACTCTTCCGTCTGAATGATCATCATTTCCTGGGCCATGATCTTCAACAAAGTCATACATTACTATGTCCTTATTATAATCGTCATATACCCAAAATATATTTTTTTCTTGAGATGCAATACCCATAGAGTTAGGGCTCTCATGAAGCATATCTATATGACTTCCATTGCCACCGGATGGCTGTGCATATATAGCAGGATCGCTAGACCATAGAGTAGGACCAGTAAATGGAGATCCTCCATTATGGTTTGCATCGTACACAGAGGTTGAAGTAGCAAAATTACCATTATTACTAAAAGCTATTCCTGAAGGTAAAGACATGAAATGCCATGCATTACCATCTTGCTGCCATAATGAATTTTGTGAACTAGTTCCTGGATTTGTAATTTTTACTGTACTTCCACCCCCATTCTCAGTACCGGTATTTATAATCCATAAGTCTCCATTAGGGTGAAAATCTAAATCTCTAGGTGTATCTATCTGATCTGAAGCGTCTGCTATTATATTAAAAGTGAAAGAATTTGTTGCAGAAATATAAGAAGGGATAATATTTGGAATTGGATTTTTTACCGTTATTGTTTTTGTTAAATTATTATTAGATAAGACGGCATCATTTCCTTGCCCATTAATATTAGATATCCATAGATCAACAGAGAATATACCTGAATTACTAGGCATCCACATTGTAGGATGTATAAAATTATAACTAGTAAAAGGAGAAATATTTAATAATGATAATGTCTGTGTTATAGTTGTCCCGGAGTTAATTGAATAATTAACATCCATTGAGTTAATAGTTGTAGAGCCTAAATTTTCAACCTCCCCTTCTATTTCTACATTACCTATTTCAACATAAGTTGGTGTCTCGATATTTCGTAAGCTTCCATCAATAGCAGGTGGTGGATTAACATTAAATGAGAATGTTTCGCTGCTTGCTCCAGCCTTGAAGGTATATAAAGGGAAGCTTGCAATACTAACTATATATTCAGCACCTCCATCTCCATATCCATCTCTAGATAATATATCATAAGTTCCTCCATTTACTAGACACCATGGACCCTCGGATATAGTAGTATTATTATTGTAGCCTCCCGAAGAGGCATTATTTGCATTACATCCAACAGCTGGATTTCCTCCATTAAATATTGAGGCAGTGTTTCCACAAGAATTACCACTATTAGTAAGTTCCCAATACGTCTCATATCCCCAATTATCTGTCAAAACATTTATTGAAACCTCTACTTGTCCATTTGGACATTGCGCGAATGAAAATATGCTAGAGAAAGAAGTTATATAGATTAATATCAGTTTGTTTATATTCATTTTGAACTATTAATTTAAGTTTATTATTTAGATTGCAAATATCTAAAGAATTTAAGGTCAAGCCAACTAAAATAAACTAAAAGATAAAAAATATTTTTTATTCACTTTATATAAAGATCTTTTCTGGATTAAGTATTTGGTTAGGATCGAATAACTTTTTTATACCTTTTTGTATTTCAATATTTTTACTAGACAGAACAATATCTAGGTATTCTCTTTGGACAAATCCAATTCCGTGCTCTCCGCTAATTGTCCCTCCAAGTTCTTTAGTTAATTTGAAAATTTCCTTAATACCAAATGTGATTTTATTTTTCCAATCTGCATCACTCATATCACCTTTAATAATATTAATATGTAGGTTACCATCACCAGCATGACCATAACAGACAGATTTAAATCCATATTTCATTCCAATTTCTTTAACGCCATTTATTAGTTTTGGCAATTCTGCTCTAGGAACAACGGTGTCTTCTTCTTTATAAATTGAGTTTGCTTTTACAGCTTCTCCAACAGATCTTCTTATTTTCCATAATTTTTCTTTTTGTAAACTGTTATCAGCAATTAGGATTTCACCACAATTAAAGTTATCCATAATATTAGCTATCTTCTCACAATCTTTATATAACAATTCAATATCATTTCCATCTACTTCAACTAAAAGGTGAGCTTGTACTTTGTCATTTATTTGCATAACTATATCCAGATATTTTATTGTCCATTCAATAGCGTCTCTTTCTAGAAATTCTAATGCACAAGGGGTTATTCCAGCCCGAAATATAGCAGATACGGCTTTACATGCTTCGTTATTAGATTCAAAGGGAATTAACATAGTAATATCTTTTGTTGGGAGAGTAATTAATTTAAAGACAATTTTTGTTATTATACCAAGAGTACCCTCACTTCCAATCATTAATTGGGTTATATTATATCCAGTTGAATTTTTCAGCACATTAGCGCCAGTCCAAATAATCTCTCCTGTTGGTAGTACTAGTTCAAGATTTAAAACATAATCTTTTGTTACTCCATATTTAAGTGCTTTTGGGCCGCCAGCATTTTCAGCTAGGTTTCCCCCTAAATAGCAGCTCCCTTTACTAGCTGGATCAGGGGGGTAAAATAATCCTTTTTTATGGACAGCTTCTCTAAATTTTTGATTTATTACTCCCGGTTCAACAATAGCCTGCAAGTTTTTCTCATCAATTTTTATTATCTTATTTAACCGTTCTGTACTTAAAACTACCCCACCTAGGATAGGCAATGAACCTCCACTGAGACCAGTTCTTGCACCACATGGTGTTACAGGTATTAATTTTTGATTACAATAAATTATAATTTTGGATATTTCTTTCGTGTTACCAGGTTTTATGACTATTTCCGGGGTAAATATTAAATCTTCTGTTTCATCATGACTATAATCAATTAATTTGTTAGAATCAGTTAATATAAAATCACATCCTACTATTTCTTTAAAGAAATTGACATCATCAATATTAATCTTATTGTATTTCACTTATACAAATTTAATTAAATTCGCAACTGCTTATTCAATAAACATAAATAAAGATGCAAAAATTACTAACACTTATAATCTGTTGCTTACTTAATTTCCCAACATATTCACAGAGTCGAGATATTAAATTAGAGGATTTGTGGAAAAAATATTTATTCTACCCTAAAAATGTTGGTGGATTTAAATCTATGAATGATGGAGAGCATTATACAACTATTATAAAAGAAGACAATTCTCAAAAGATTATAAAATATAAGTTTAAAGATGGAAAAATAGTTAATACTATTTTGAATACAGCTAATCTCCCTATATCTAGAATAACAAGTTATAATTTTAGCAAAGATGAAAGTAAGATTCTACTAGCTACTGAAACTGAAAAGATATATAGGTACTCGCGTAAATCAGTATATTTCATATATAATATTAAAAATAATAAACTTAATAAAGTTAGTGACAATAAAATTATGTATGCTAATTTTTCTCCTAACGGAGATAAGTTAGCTTATGTGTATGATAATAATCTATTTGTTAAAGATATTACGAATGGAGCAACGACTCAATTAACAAGTGATGGTAAGAAAAATTATATTATAAATGGGTCATCTGATTGGGTATATGAAGAGGAATTTGGTCTTGTTAAAGCATATGAGTGGTCATCAAATGGAGATTATTTAGCTTTTTATAGATTCGATGAGACTAATGTAAAACAATTCTCTATGGAAACCTTTAAAGGAAGATTGTATCCATTACAACATACATTTAAATATCCTAAAGCAGGTGAAGAAAATTCATTGGTTAGTATATATGTCTATAATTTAAAAGAAAATAAAAAGAAAAATATCTATTTTGATAAGGATTATGAATATATACCTAGAATAAAATGGACTAATGACCCTAATCGACTTGTTGTATTTGGGGTGAATCGACATCAAAATGAATTAGATTTTATTGTGGTTGATGCTTCTGATTTAAGTAGCAAAGTTTTATTCACTGAAAAAGATAAATTTTATATTGATATTCATGATAATCTCACTTTCTTACCAGAGGGTAATTTTATTTGGACCTCTGAAAAAGATGGCTATAATCATATCTACTTAAAAGATTTCACTGGAAATGAAATACAAATAACAAAGGGAGAGTGGGAAGTAACAGATTTTCATGGTGTAAATTCTGATAAAATGGAGATATATTATAGTTCAACTGAAGATGGGTCAATAAATCGATCTTTATACGTATATGAATTAGAAAATGATAGAAAAAGTAGATTAAGTTCAGAGATTGGAACAAATAAGGTCTCATTTGCAAATGGTTTAAAATATTATTTAAATTCTTTTTCAACAGCTAATCAAGCTCCAATATTCACACTTCACAAGAGTGATGGAAGTTTAATCAAGGTTATAGAAGACAATAAAGATTTTATGAATAGGGTTGATAGCTTTAGTATAGCTAAAAAGGAATTTTTCGTTATAGAAACAGAAAATGCAGAACTTAATGCTTGGATTATAAAGCCAGAAAATTTTAATAAAGATAAAGAGTACCCACTTTATATGTTTTTATATGGAGGCCCTGGATCCCAGCAGGTCCTAAATTCTTTTGGTGGCACTAATTATTATTGGCACCAGATGTTAGTGCAAAAGGGTTATATAGTAGCTTGTGTTGATAATAGAGGGACAGGCGGAAAAGGGGCTTATTTTAAAAAGATGACATATAAAGAGTTGGGTAAATTAGAAACAATTGATCAGATAAATGCTGCCAAGTATTTTGGCTCGCTCCCATATATTGATAAGAATAGAATTGGTATACAAGGTTGGAGTTATGGAGGGTACATGTCTTCTCTTGCTATTACAAAAGGAGCTGATATTTTTTCCCTTGCTATTGCAGTTGCTCCAGTAACAAGTTGGCGTTATTATGATAATATTTATACTGAAAGATATATGCGTACTCCAGAAGAGAACTCTAAAGGTTATGATGAAAATTCTCCTATTAACCATGTAGATAAGCTTAAAGGAGATTATTTATTAATTCATGGAAGTGCCGACGACAATGTACATTTACAGAATACTATGGAAATGATTTCAGCATTGGTTAATGCTGATAAAGAATTTGACTTATTTATTTATCCTGATAAAAATCATGGTATATATGGAGGGAATACACGATATCATCTTTATAAAAAGATGACAGATTTTATTTTGGATAATTTATAAAAGAAAATTTATTATTTTCGGCAATTAATTAAGAAATCAAGAAATTATGGTACAAGTTATTGGATACATACTATTTACAGTAGTTATTTTATTTGTAGCAAAAAGTTATTTAGATAAAAAAGGGCATCCCAAAGCATTGTTTTATTTATTTTTTGCAGAGATGTGGGAACGTTTTTCATTTTATGGTATGCGAGCTCTTCTTACACTTTACCTTATAAAGGATTATTATTCTCATCTTGAAAATAATGAAGAGGTTGCGTATGGAATATATGCTGCATATGGAGCATTAGTCTATCTAACACCTCTTATTGGTGGTTATGTTGCTGATAGATTTATTGGATATAGGAAATCAATCATTTATGGAGGAGTGCTTATGGCCATAGGACATTTTTTTATGGCATTTCCTTCAGATTTCTTTTTTTATGGTGCATTAGGACTACTTATAATGGGGAATGGCTTCTTTAAACCAAATATTTCAACATTAGTTGGGTCATTATATGAAGAAGGTGATGTAAAAAGAGATGGAGGGTTTACTATATTCTATATGGGGATTAATTTAGGGGCAATGATTGCTCCACTATTTTGTGGATATTTAGGAGAAGTATATGGTTGGCATTATGGATTTGGTGCAGCAGGAATAGGTATGTTAGCTGGTTTAATCGTATTCTGGAAGGGAATTAATGCTAATGTTTTAGGTGATAAAGGGTTACAGCCAGCTGAATATATTGGAAAGAAAATAGCAGGTATATCTATTACAAATTTAACATATATATTAGGTTTGGTTGCTGTTCCTGTATTTGCATATCTTATAATATTTGACACACAATCAGAAGTATTAGGAGATGTATTATCAATTGTTGGAGCTATTGTTCTTATTTATGTAGCTTATATTGTTTATGATTATAAGGTTATTCAAAAGGATCAGAAAAGTGGAGATCGATTAGTAGCTATAATGATTCTTGCAGTATTTTGTACAATATTCTGGGCGTGTTTTGAGCAAGCTGGAAGTTCTATTACAGTATGGGTAGATAAGTGCGTAAATCTTGTTGGTATGAATGCTTCTCAAACAAATGCAATTAATCCTGGATATATTGTATTATTAGCAATACCATTTAGTTGGATGTGGACAAAATTAGGTGCAGTAAATAAGAATCCTAATACTCCAATGAAATTTGCACTAGGCATACTACAACTTGGATTAGGATTTCTAATTTTTGCTTCTACTGCTCATTTTATTGGTGAGAATGGGAAAGTACCTTTCTTGTTTGTTTTTCTAGGGTATTTTCTCATTACAACCGGAGAATTATTTTTATCACCTATTGGTCTCTCAAAAGTTACTGAATTAGCCCCAAAGAGAATAGCGGCATTTATGATGGGTGTATGGTTCCTTTCTTCCACCTTCGCTCATTATATATCTGGTGTTATAGCAAAACTTACAACATCAAGTAATGAAGATATGGATAAAAATTGGTTATCTGATTTATCTAATTGGTTTATGGGTAATCCAGATACTTCTAATGAATCAATAGCTATTCTATTACAATATAATAGCGTCTATGCACAAATAGGATTTGTCACAATATTTATTGCATTTTTCGTTATTATTATATCACCTTTTATTAAAAAATTGATGCACGGCATACATTAAAATACAAAAAAATGAAAAATTTATTATCAGTATTATTAATAGCACTTACTCTTAATGGCTATACACAACAAAAAGAATTGGTTTGGCACACAGATGTTAGTCAAGCAATAAATGAATCTGTCAAGAGCAGTAAACCTATGTTCTTTTTCTTCACAGGAAGTGACTGGTGCGGATGGTGTAAAAGGCTCCAGAAAGAGGTTTTCTTTAAACAAGAGTTTGCAGTTTGGGCAGATAAAAATGTTGTACTTGTTGAAATTGATTTTCCAAGAAGAAGTAAAGTTTCACCGGAATTACAAAAACAGAATAGAGAACTTCAACAAATGTTTGCGGTAAGGGGCTATCCTACCATTTGGTTTGTAAATCCTGAAATACAAGAGAATAAAGTTAATTTCTCTAGATTAGGATCACAGGGTTATGTTGCTGGCGGGCCATCTGCATGGATTGCGGGAGCAAATAAGATAATTAATCAACAAAAATGAAGCATTTAATTGTTGTTTTATCTCTTTTAATTAGCAATAATTTATTTTCACAGGGACAAGCAAAGAGTTCTATTCAATGGATCAATATAGAGCAGGCAGAGGAATTAACCGAAAGGTATTCTAATAACATGCTTATCTTTTTTTTCAGGAAAGGATGTCCTGATTGTAATAGAATGAAAACAGAAACTTTAAGAGATCCAAAAATTATAAAACTTATTAATGAAAATTTTTTTCCGGTAATCCTAGACGCAAGATCTAAAGATACTATTAGATTTAATGATAAGGAATATATTAATCAACAACCTATTGATCATGGAAGAACTTTTCGCCATGATTTGTACCACGAATTAGTTGTCGGAGGCAATAATCAATATGTATATCCATATATTGTGATTGTAGATAAAAAACATAAACCTATAAGATATCTTCCTGGTTTCCTTCCAACTGTTAGATTAGAACGATCTCTAATTAAGTTATTAAATAAATAAAGGAGTTAAGCAACTCCTTTATTAGGGTGGATGATGGGATTCGAACCCACGACCCCCGGAACCACAATCCGGTGCTCTAACCAACTGAGCTACAACCACCATTTGTAGAGCCGCAAATATAAATATTTGGCAGTAATAATTGTGATAAAAATTAAAGTAAAATGAACTATATTTGTATTTATTATGACTAGTAATAGACAAAAAGAGATTATCAATATTGAAGGCATGACTTGTGCTAATTGTGCATTAGGAATCAAAAGGTATTTAGAAAAAAAAGGAGTGAAAAATGTAAATGTTAATTTTACTACAAATAGTGCATCATTAAATGTTGATGAGAATTTTAAGATTCAAGATGCAATTAATCTAATTGAAGAGATTGGTTACAAAGCTACTAAGAATTTGAAAGAATCTCATAAAGAAGAAATTTCTAGTATTGAGAAGAGATTCTTTTTTTCTTTAGTATTTACAGTACCTCTTTTTTTGCATATGTTTTTGCCAGAGGGATCTTTTTTACACAACCCAATAGTCCAATTTCTTCTTTGTATACCTGTCTACCTGATCGGGCTTTTATATTTTGGTAAGAGCGCTTATGTCAGTTTAAAATCAGGAATTCCAAATATGAATGTTCTTATTTTTATGGGAAGTTCAGCTGCTTTCTTTTACAGCATTTATGGTTGGTTACTTTTTGCAGGAACCTCAACGCTATATGATTATTTATTTTTTGAGACATCTGCAACTATTATCACACTAGTATTACTTGGAAATGTTTTAGAGCATCGATCGGTTAAGAAAACTACTTCAGCAATATCAGATTTAGCTGCAATTAAGATAGGAATAGCTAGAATGGAAGTAGATGGTAAAATAGAAAAAGTATCTTTTGATGAGATAAATGTTGGTGATATTATTATTGTTAACGAAGGAGATAAGGTGCCTATTGATGGTACAGTAATTATAGGTAATGCTTCTATAGATGAATCTATGATTACTGGAGAAAGCATTTCTATTTTAAAAGAAGTAGGTGATTATGTAATTGGTGGAACAATACTTAATTCGGGGAGTATTAAGATTAGAGCAATATCAGTAGGTAATGAAACGCTAATTTCAAAGATTATAGAACTAGTAAAAAATGCAGAAGATGATAAACCAAATATTCAGAGATTAGGAGATAAAGTGAGTGCTATTTTTGTACCAGTTGTTTTATTTATTTCATTTGTAACATTTATTATCTCATTCTATATGATTGGAGTATCATTAACAGATTCTCTTTTAAGATCAATTGCCGTATTGGTAATCTCATGCCCATGTGCTATGGGGTTAGCTACACCGACTGCTGTAATGGTTGGGATTGGAAGAGCAGCAAAAAGAGGTATACTAATCAAAGGAGGAAAAACACTTGAAAAATTAGCAAGTATAAAGAGTATAGTTTTTGATAAGACAGGAACTATTACTACTGGGAATTTCAGAATAAATGGAATTAAGATTATAGAAGGTGAGGATAGTTTTATCAGAGACATGATATTCAATTTAGAGAATCATTCATCACATCCAATTGCTATTTCAATCACTGAACATTTACAGAAAGAAGCTAATCCATTATCATTAACACAAATAGACGAACAAAAGGGAATTGGTATTTCTGCAATTTACCAGAATGATAAATATCAGATTGGATCTAATAGAATATTACTTCAAGATACAGAAGAACATGACTTATACCTATTAAAGAATGATGAGGTTATTGCTTATATTGATATAGAAGATGATCTTAAGGAAGATGCTCATTTAGTGATTAATGATTTGAAAAACATGGATATTGAAACAGTTCTTTTGAGTGGGGACAAATTGAAGAAATGTCAATATATAAAAGAAAAATTACATTTTTCAGAAGTATTTGCTGAACAATTGCCACATCAAAAATTAGAGAAGATAGAAAAGATGATTGTAAATTGCCCTACGGCTATGTTTGGGGATGGTATAAATGATGCGCCAGCTTTAGCAAAGGCTACTGTTGGTATATCGATTTGTAATGCAACTCAAATAGCGATACATTCAGCTGATGTCATTTTACTAAATAAATATAAGCTTGGTCAGTTAACAAATGCTATAGATATTGCCAACCATACATTAATTACGATTAAGCAAAATCTATTTTGGGCATTTGCTTATAATATAATTGCAATTCCTATTGCTGCCATGGGATTTCTAAACCCTATGTGGGGAGCTCTATTTATGGCTTTTTCTGATGTTATAGTAATAGGAAATTCTATACGCCTTAGATACAAAAAAATATTTTAATCGTGAAGAATTTATTATCAGATAGTTTTAAGGATTTACTGTATTATAAGAAAGAGGTAGGAGATACACTCACATTGTTTTCATCACAGATATTGATGTTATTTATAGGGCTTGGGATTAAGAGTATTCAGGTAAGAGCACTTGATCCAGCAGAATATGGGTTACTTGCTTTATTTGGAACTATAACAACAGTTATTGTCTTATTTTTTCATTATGCTTCTTTTTCTTCTTTAAAAGTTATTTTAGCAAATAATACAGATAAGAAGATTGAGAAAGAGTTAATTGGATTAGGAATAAAGATTGCTGCACTTTTAGGTATTATATTTTCAGGATTGTTATGTTTAGTTAGCTTTTTTATTGATGATTTATTTAATGTTGAGATAGGTAATCTATTGATTTTATTATCTCCACTTTGCTTTATACTTCCTTTTCAATTTTTTATATCAGAAGTCTCAATAGGCTCAAATAGATTAAAAACTTTATCTTTTTTTCATCTATTTTCAAGGATTCTATTTATAGTATCATTATTTGTATGTTGGTACGGTGATCTTTTAGATGTCAAAATTATTATTATTATAAATTTATTATCATGGTTTGTTTCAACCTTAATAACATTAATTTCTTTTAAACCTAGTTTTTCTAATCATAATAGTAATTTAAAATTAGTAAGAGATAAAAACAAATCTTTTGGTTATTCATATTATTTTGGGGCAATTGTAAACCAATCAACCTATAAATTAGATGAAATATTTATTACTTATTTTATCAATATTACGCAGCTAGGGTTTTATACATTAGCGTCAATCATATGCTCCCCAATGACATTCTTGAGCAGAGCCTTTATCAATAGTATTTTTAAGAAATTAGCTTTTAAGGATAGGATACCTATTCGTGTTTTTTTATATAATACGATATGGCTTATTCTCTGTGTAATGTTTTTATATTTAAGTTCTGATTATATTGTAAGCACTTTATTTGGGGATGAATATATTAAAGTTAGCAGTTATATTTTTCCACTATCACTGGCATTTTTTTTTCAGGGCATGTATGCTCCATTTAGTTTTCTTGCAGTAAAATCAAAAGGTACTGAATTAAGAAATGTTGCCTATATAGAGGCGGTAACTAATGTTATTGGAAATATAGTTTTAGTACCTATTTATCTTGTAGAAGGAGCAATTTACGCAAGTATCATTTCTCGTTTCATTCATCTATTAGGATTGTTATATTATTATAATAAAATGATAAAATTATGAGAGTATGCATGATTACATCATTACATTCCCCAAAAGATGATAGAATTTTCTTTAAAGAAGCTATCTCTTTGAAAGAAAGAGGTGTAGAAGTTAATATATTATGCGTGGGTAATAATTCAGGAGAGATTAAAGACATGGCTGGTAAAACTTTAAATCGGGATTCAAGTGAATCAATTAAGATTAATGGTATCGATATTCATTATATAGCTAAAAAATCAGGGATAATTCAAAAGTTATTATATAAAATCGGTATGGGCTTTTCATGGAATAGTTTTATCCAAAAGGCAATAGATATTAATGCAGAGGTGTATCATGCGCATGAGCCACAAACAGCTTATATTGGTCTAAAAATTCAGAAAAAAACAGGGGCTAAATTAATATATGATGCTCATGAACCATGGATATTTTCTCGGTCAATAAAAGAATGGGTCCTAAAAAAAATTTGCTTACCAAAACTTACTAATGTAATAACGGCTAATACAATCACTGAAGAATCATTTCTTAAAAATAATCCAAATTTAAACACAACAGTCATCTATAATTGTTCACCAAATTTTTTTAATGATTATAAAATTGAGAATCAGGAGCCTATTATATGTCACGAGGGTGCGCTTTGGTTTAATAGAGGGTTAAGACTAATTATTAAAGCATTAGTTATATTAAAGCAATCATATCCTGATTTTAGATTTAGAATAATTGGCGACGTATATGGAAAAGAAAAAAAATTTCTAAATGATAAAATTAAACTACACAATTTAGAAGAAAATATTGAAATAACTGGATGGTTAGCTTATGAAGATGTTCCAAAAAATATTGCTGATTGTGGTATTGGTATTATTACTAATACAGATGAGAAACGAAATACTATGGCAGGGCCACCAAATAAATTATTTAACTATATCACTATGGGTTTGGCTGTGATTTCAACTGATCTTCTTGCTACAACTCAAATTATAGAAGAGACAATGTGTGGTATTGTTTTAGAGAAAAGAGATGAAAATATTTTAGCATATGAGCTTCAAAAGCTCATAAAGGACTCTAAAAAAAGAAAAGAATTTCAGGTAAATTCGAGAGATTGGGCCATTAAAAAATATAATTGGGATAGTGAGGCGGATAAGTTATTTAATTTCTATAAAGGCCTGAAGTAAAAAAATATTTATAAATTTACAGCTGAATTATTATTTGAAATTAAAAAACAAGATTATGAAAAAATTATTACTCACATTTTGTATACTATTTTTTAGCATGCAAATTTTTGCCCAGATCTCTCCAAATAAAGCATTTAATTCGTCTAATATAGCTTTGATAAATGACAAAGTTGCTATGAACGGGGATGAGGTATTAAAAGATTTAATTAGGGAGCCAAACCCGAATACTTCTTCAATGAGAATAGCTATGCCAATTACAGAGTACATTGTAGGAACGACAACATATGATTTACAGACTAATGCTGCAGTTATGGACAGAATTAAGCGCCATAATGACGGAACAATATCAGTTGCATGGAGTAGAAGTTCAGAGTTTAACACATCATATGGGGATAGAGGAACTGGTTATAATTTTCACGATGGTAATATGTGGTTAACACAGCCTACTGCTCGTTTAGAGTCATCGCGGTGTGGATGGCCATCTATGTTAGCGACTGGTTCAGGTAAAGAGATTGCAATAGCACACAATACAGCAAATTCTTATTTCCAGATGACCTATAGAGATACAATTGGTACAGGCACATGGAATGAACAAATTGTATCCTCAATGGACAGTAATGGAATTTATCGTGATTTAGTTTGGAATCGATCAGTCATTGGTGGAATAAATAATGAGTCAATCCATATGATAGGAGTTACAGCTCCAAGTGGATTATCTGGAACAATATATAATGGATTGGATGGCGCTTTATTGTATTATCGCTCTCAAGATGGTGGTGTAAGTTGGGATATTCAAGATATGCAATTGCCTACTATTGATACATCTATGTTCACAGGTTTTGGTGGAGATAGTTACGCTATTAAAGCTCAAGGAGAGGTAGTGTGTATAGCTTCATTTGGAGAATGGGATGATACTTTTATAATGAAATCTAATGATAATGGTGACACTTGGACTAAAACAATTATTATTGATTTTCCAGTAGATAAATATGTTACTGACTCTGGACTTGATATTGATTTAGATGGTATTATGGATTCATTATATACTACTGATGGTTCCGGATCATTATTGCTTGATCATAATGGCATGGCTCATGTTTTTGCTGGTAATATGCGTGTGTTAGATGCTGATTTAACAGATGCCGGATCTTCCTATTTTCCTGGTACAAATGGATTATTGTATTGGAATGAAAATGCAGGTCCTGATACTTCAGGGCAAATTTCAAACTCTGTTTGGTGGTCTGATAACATGCAGATTATAGCTGGAGCTGAAGATATGGATGGTGATAGTGTGCTGAACTTTGTAGATATAGCGACTTATTATAGTTCATTGTCTTCTATGCCTAGCAGTGGGATAGATGTAAATGGAACTATTTATGTATCTTTTTCATCTGTTATGGAAGGTTATGATAGTGGAGCTCAAAACTTTAGACATGTAAATATTATTAAATCATATGATGGTGGTGTTACTTGGACTGATCCAATTGATATTACACCTGTTTCATTATTTTTAGGTATGTCAGAGTGTGTTTTTGCGTCTATGGAAAGAGATGTAGATGATAAAGTAAGACTTTTATATCAGAAGGATATGGAGCCAGGACTTTGTGTAAGAGGAGATGAGGATGCTGTTGGGATGAATGATATTGTTTACCTAGAATTAGATACAAATTTTATGGTTTCTAATATTAGTAATAATATTAATAATACTAATTTAAGTCTTGATGTTTATCCAAACCCTACTAATGCTAATACAACTATCAGTTTTACACTTGATCAACCTTCAAAAGTTTCTATTAATGTACATGATGTTTTAGGTCGTAGTGTTTATGAAAATAACAGTAATTTCTATAAAGGAAATCATTTAGTTACATTCACTTTGGAAGAATATGAATCGGGTATTTATTTTATTAATACTAATATTAATAACCAATCGTTTAGTAATAAATTAATACTGAATAAGTAGCTAACTTTGATATAAAATTTTAAAAAGACCGATTATTATCGGTCTTTTTTATTTTATATCAAAAAAGCTGTCTACTTTAAGAATTTGGTTGGAAATAAAGCCTTCAGCAAAATCACAATTTGTTTGCCTTCCTAGATCTTTTGCCCTATAGAGCACACTATCTATAAAACTTTTTTTAGAAATAATAGTTTCAGTTTCTTTTGATTTTTTATTATAAAATTGGGTCTTATATGCTTTAACTGCATCCATCTTTTTATCTATTTGACCACTAATATCTACTACAAAATCTGGATTTAGATTATTAAACTGAATATAATGGTAAATAGCTTTTGGTCTCCATACTTTTTGTTGTGTGTCTATTTTTTCTAAACCAGACAGGAAGCATGATTCTAGAATCAAACTTGAAGCTCTTCCATGATCTGGATGTCTGTCTTTAGGAGAATTTGCAACTACAATTTCAGGTTTATATAATCGTAATTTTTTAATTATTTCAATTCTAGTCTTCTCATTATTTTCAAAAAAACCATCTTTAAAATTCATATTATCTCTAATAGATATCCCTAAAATTTTTGAGGCATTCTTACATTCCTCTATTCTAGTTTTTTTGTTACCTCTAGTACCTAACTCTCCTTGAGTTAAGTCAATAATTGCCACTCTTTTATTCTGTTCGATTAATTTTATAACTGTCCCACCACATCCTAATTCTACGTCATCAGGGTGTGCGCCAAAAAATAATATATCTACTTTCATTCCTTGGAGGTTTTAAAGTTCAATTTTGCTAAAATAGCAGAAACTATCATAATTACAATGAGATAATATACAAATGAAGGTATAGGCATTGGATCTCCTGCTGCATATGAATGTAATCCAGAAAGATAATAATTGACGCCAAAGTATGTCATAATTATCGACCATATTCCTAAAAGCGATGCTAGATTAAATATGTATTTGCTTCTCATAGCAGGTATAAAACGTAGGTGTAGTATTATCGCATAAATTAATATACTTACCATAGCCCATGTTTCTTTTGGATCCCAACCCCAATATCTTCCCCATGATTCATTTGCCCAAATCCCTCCAAGGAAGGTGCCAATTGTCAGCATATATAAACCAATAATTAATGATTTTTCATTAATTATTGTTATCTCATCACAAACTAATTCAAGCTGTTTGTTATTAGTAAAATTATATAAGCAGATTAACCATAGTCCAAAAAGACCTAACATTGCTCCTAATGCAAGGAATCCATAACTTGCAGTGATAATTGCCACATGAATCATTAACCAGTAAGATTTAAGAACTGGTACTAGGTTGGTAATTTCTGGATCTAACCAGTTTAAATGTGCAACCATTAAGATAAGTGAAGATACAATTGTTGTTGCTACTAAAGTAAGCGATGATCTTCTGCTAAAGAGAACGCCAGATAATAATGTGGCCCATGCAATATATATCATTGATTCATATCCATTGCTCCATGGGGCATGTCCAGAAATTATCCAGCGTATTATTAGACCTACAGTATGCAATAAAAATGCACTATAGATTAGAGCTTTTAATATTTTAATTATAATATCTATCCATTTTTTTTCTTGAAATATTCTAGTTATTACTAATATTAATAGAATTATCCCTATAAAAAAATATATCATGAATAACCTTAAGAATATTTGCGCATTATTGTATATATTCTCTAGGGTTATTTTATATTTCTTTGGCATTATATTTGAGCCATATTTTTCTTGGAACTTTTGTATATAATTAAGTATATCATCTGCTGTTTCCCATTCTTGATTAATTTTAGCAGCTTTTATTGAATTAAAATACATACTCATAATATTACTTACAAATAGGGAGTCATTTGACGAAAATAATTCATGTTGAGTATAAGGATACCAAGCATTATTACTATCATTTTCTAATGGAAATAGACGCAAGAAACCACCGTTATAGATAATATAGCATAGATTAATTCTCTCATCAACAGTAATTATATCTTTATCAAATTTATCTCTGTTCTGTTGTTGTTTACTATATGCTTCTTCAACAAGATATTTTAATTTATACCCCCCTTCTTTATCAAATAATTGAACAAAAGATATTTTATCATGTTCAGCGCCTAATAATTTTTTAAGTTCTGGATGAGAAATCTTAATCATTGGAATATTTCCCCAGGCAACTGGATTGCTCATCATGCCAATCAGAATCTGTGTTGCTGATTGAGAATATAGCCTCTGCTTTCTTGATATCTTTCTTATATACTCTGAAGCTAATGTGCTTAATGGTTTAATTCTACCACCATTATCTTGAACTAGAATTAATTCTAGTTTTTTGGCATGATCAGCATCAATTTGGTTTGCCTGTATTAAGCTATCTACATTAACATCTAATTCCATAGCTTTTAAATTCGATATAGATAACACAAAAGAAAGTGTTATTAATAAAGACTTGCCTTTTATAGTCTTTAGTTTACTTCCTAACATCTTAAATCTTGTATTGTATGAGAAAAAAGTAAAAATAATACCAAGAAAAAGGAAGCCGTACCCTATATAACTTATAAGTGTTCCCCACCAATCTTTATTTACAGAGAGGATTGTACCTAGTTCGTCTTTATCGTATGATGACTGGAAGAGTCTATAACCTTTATAATTCAATACATTATTCATAAAGATTTGATAGTCTTTCTCAATCTCACCATTAATTACAGTAATATTAGAAGCAAAGGATGATGGACTCTTTGATCCAGGGTATCTCTCTAATTGAAAATCATTTAGCTTTATAAAGAAGGGTGTTTGTAAATATTTTGCTCCATAAGCAAGTTTAAAATTCAGTCCTCCTAATTCAAATTGAGTTATAGGGCTAACATAACCACTCCCTCCAGTTAGTTTGATTCTTTTGCTTAACCCGTTACTATATAAATCTATAAAAAGGGCATCTTCTTTTCCATTTTCCATTTTCAGACTATTACTTGCTGGAATTATTTTAGATTTTGGGTGTATTTCTTTTATTACGAATTGTAGGATATTATTAGAATAAAGTTTTCTTTTTGACAAAGTATTTCTTGTATTCTTCTTTAGTATATTTCTAGTCTGATCAAGCATACTCATACTATTAATATCTTGATTAGCTACCATTATTAAGCTATCATTATAGAAAAGGTTTATTGATCCTTCTCTTGGGTTATTTAGAGTGAAATCATTATTTGAAATTAGTTTTTGCTCTCCATCTTTTAGATAAACAGATTTCATTCCTTTTTCTCCCGGAACAACTAAATGAACTATTGGGACTCCTTTTTCAATATCTTCAATTAAGGAGTCTTTAATATTAACTACAAAATTAGCATACTTTATTTGGATGGTATTATCTAAAAATTTGATTGGTATAGAGAAATTATTATTTCCAATTGGAGACATATAAAGCCTTTTATCATACTCATATTGGTATTCTTTATTATCTATCTTTATCTGTAAAAATAAATCATCTGAAATGAACTTATTTTGAATCTTCCCTTCACGAATATGCATCATACCTTCTGTTCCAAAGTATCTAGTAGTTCCAGCACCTATCAAGATAATAATAAAGGCTAAATGATAAGTGAGTATTGTTATTTTTTCCCATCTTATCATATTATTTTTGAAAACATTTACAATCAAACTAATACATAATAGAATTAATATTAATTCTAGCCACCAGGAATTAAACACAAGAGCTTTTGCAGCTCTTGTTCCGTAATCGTTTTCTATGAAAGTAGCAATGCCAATAGAGAAAGCAAATACAAATAGTAGTAATGCTGCAAACTTCATGGAGGTGATAAAGTTAAGAAATCGAATAATCATATGATAATAATTAGTATGCAAAACTATAATTTTGTTTGCTTAAACTACTATTTTAGCCTCAAAAGAATGAAGAACATAATTTTAATAGGTTCGGGTAATGTAAATTATCATTTAGGGCATGCTTTATATTATGCTGGTTATAATATAGTACAGATTATCAGTAGAAATGAGAAAAATGCAAGAAATCTATCTTGTAAATTAAATGCAGATTTTGAGACAGAAATTGATAAGATTAAGCATGCTGATTTAGTTATTATTGGAGTAAATGATGATTCAATTGATAATATATCCAAAAAGATAACTAACATGCCATTTGCCCATACTTCTGGTACGGTTTGCTTGCCATCGGGGGGAGTTCTATATCCAGTACAGACTTTTAATAAGGAAGTTTCTATTGATTTCAGTGAGGTTCCTTTGTGTATTTCTTCTAATGATGATAAGTTAAAGTCTAGTTTATATAAATTAGCTAATAGTATTAGTAATAAAGTGTATTTAATTAAGCAGAATCAAAGAAAGATTTTACATTTAGCTGCAGTTTTTGCATGTAATTTTTCAAACAATATGTATTGTATTGCAGAAGATATATTAAAGGAATCTGATTTAGATTTTGAAATTTTAAAACCATTAATAATAGAGACGGCTAATAAAATAAACAAATATTCTCCTAATAGTGTACAGACTGGACCAGCAGCAAGAAAAGACTATGGGACTATAGAAAGTCATATTAAACTTTTAGATGATGAAAACTTAAGAATTTTATATAATCTAATAACTCGCCAAATCATAAAAAGAAATGAATAGTCTTATTTCCTTTTTAAAGCTTGTACGTTTACAAAACTTAATTATTATAGCTATTTGTCATTACTTTATTCGTTATGCATTTACTAAAACATTTCTACCATTTCCTGTTCTTAACGATTTACATTTTTTCTTTTTTGTCCTTACTACTATTTCTATAGCAGCTGCTGGATATATAATTAATGATATATATGACATTAAAACTGATGAAATTAATAAGAATGGTAAAATAATTATTAATAAAGAAATAAAATATAGAACAGCAATTATATTCTATATTTTTCTTAATGTATTTGCTATTCTTTTAGGTACATATCTTGCATTTACTATAGATAGGATTTTGTATAGTCTTGTTTTTCTTTATTGTATTATTTTCTTATGGCTCTACTCAAAATCTATGAAAAAATCTTTTCTGATTGGGAATATCCATATTAGCATTTTATCTTCTCTAGTTCTTATTAATACTGCGCTTTTTGATATAATTCCAAATATTAATTTCAAAGGAAATGAGAGTGGATATATGATTTTAAAAATAATATTATTGTACTCATTATTTTCTTTCTTAATGACTTTAGTAAGAGAATTTGTAAAAGATATTGAAGATAAAGAAGGAGATATACATATTAATGCAAAAACACTTCCAATTGTATTGGGGGAGGAGAAAACTAAAATCATTATTTTTGGTTTAGCTTTTCTCATTTTTGTAATGGTTGGGTTGTGGCAATATTTTCAGTTTCAAATCATTTCATTAGTTAATATAGAGTGGGAGGATAAGATTTATGAATCAGTATTTATCTGGGGGACAGATAAGTTTTCAATTATTTACACCATAATTTTACAAATTAGTTTATTATTCTTTATGCTAAAGTTATATTATTCAAAGAAAAAAGATGATTACTTTTATTTATCACAAATATGTAAGGTAATTATGCTTATAGGAATATGCTCTATACCATGCTTTACTTTCTTTTATTTGCAATGAAATGTATATAGATAGATTAATAAAAAGAAATATTATTCTTGGTTCATGCTCTCCTAGAAGGAAGGATTTGTTAGGCTTAATTATTAATAATTTTAAAATTATGGATAGTAAGTTTAAAGAAGACTATCCAGAGAAATTAAAAGATAAAGAAGTTTCAGAATTTTTAGCTATCAAAAAGTCAGATTATTTATTAGGTAATATTGTTGAGAACGATATACTAATTACGGCAGATACCATAGTGTTAAAAGGTAATAGAGTGTTAAATAAGCCAAAGAATGCTTTAGAAGCCAAAGAAATGCTTTGTCTACTTTCTGATGGTTCACATAAGGTAATCACATCAATATGTATTAGGGATCAACGTAGAATGTTAGTTTTTTCTACTATTACAAAGGTTTTCTTTAAACCACTATCTCATGATGAGATTACATACTATATAAATGAATACAAACCTTTTGACAAAGCAGGTGGATATGGAATACAGGAATGGATTGGTTTAATTGGAATTACAAATATTGAAGGCTCTTATTTTAACGTAGTAGGACTTCCAATCTCACAATTATATCAAAAACTAATACAATTTGTTAGTTTGTAGCGTTATCTATTGACATTTTGTATTTTTGTGGAATTAAAATCTGATATTATTATGAGAAAGACTTATTTTTTTAGTTTAATTTCTATAATAGGCTTTTTGTTTTTACAGAGCTGCATTCCATTAAAAAAGGTGGTTTATATGAATAATAATCCAATCCCTGATAAGGAGGCTTCTACTGTACCTCCAGTACACCATTTAGAGATAGGGGATGTGCTCTTTGTAAGAGTATTAAGTCTCAATGATAAATCATATGAATTTTTTAATGTAGAAACAAATACAAACTCATCTGCGAATAATACCTCGATGGCTTCCTTATATCTGAATGGATCAACCATTAATAGTTTAGGTATGATTGAGATACCAATTATTGGCAAGATATATCTGCTAGGCCAAAATCTAGAGGAAGCAAAAGTTTCTGTTCAGAAAGCAGTAGATGAATATTTACAGGATGCGATTGTGATTGTGAAATTGGCTAATTTCCAAGTCACAATATTAGGAGAAGTCAATAATCCAGGTACTTTCCCGGTTTTTAAAGAGAATCTAACCATATTTGAGGCATTAGCTATGGCTGGGGATCTATCAGATTATGCTAATAGACAGAGAATAAAGATAGTAAGAACGCATAATAACAAAAAAAAGATATATCCAGTTGATTTAACAGATCAGCAATTATTGTCATCAGATTTCTACTATCTTAGAAATGATGACATGATATATATTGAACCGCTTAAATATCGTACGTTTAGGAAGAATGAATCCCAGATTGTTTTGTCAACACTTACTACTTTAGCTCTTGTTGTTAATGTACTTTTAAAGATTACTGAATAATATGAATCAATTTCAGACAAAAGATAAGGGCAATGAAGAAATTATTGATGTAAAGGCTATCTTTTTTAAGTATCTATCATACTGGCATTATTTTCTTATATCATTTTTATTCTTTTGTTTTTTAGCTTTCCTTAATAATAGGTATACTGTTCCCGAATATAGTGTTTCCTCTACTTTGCTAATTAGGGATGATAATAACACCCAGTTAGGAGCTGAAAACTTGCTTGAAGGATTAGAGCTTTTTAGTGGTAAGAAAAATCTTAAGAATGAAATTATAATACTAAAATCATATAATATCAATGAGAGAGTAATAAAAGAGCTAGGTTTAGGCTTGTCCTATTTTCAGCATGGATTTTTTCAATCTAATGAGTTATTTGAGAATGTCCCTTTTCGTGTAGATTTAGACTCTTTTCATTTACAATTAACTGGAGTTGATTATGAATTGGAAATTATTAATGACAAGCAATATAAAATTTCAGTAGAGGCAGAAGATCATTTTCCATATAACATAGAAACTGGGAAATATGACAAAACATTATTAGCTAATATTGATGATAATCAGACATATAATTTTGGCGAAAAAATATCTCAAGATTTCTATTCTTTTACAGTTAATAAAACTCCACATTTTAGTTTAGATAAAATTCTTGAAGACAATAAGGATTTTTCTTTTAAATTACATCAAACAAATGTATATGCCCAAAAGTTAATCAGAGAGATTAATATTAATCCTATAAATAAAGAGACTTCGATATTAAAGATAAGTATGGAAGGTAGGGCTCCCAAGAAGAGTATAGATATAATCGACAAACTAACAGAGATATATATAAGGAGTAGTTTGAATGAGAAAAATGTAATGGCAATTAATACCATTAATTTTATTGATAAGCAGCTTTCAGTAATAAAAGATTCATTAACAATTATTGAGAATGATTTAGAGATTTTTAGAAAGAAACATCCAAATTTAGATATTGTAAATAAAGATTTTGGAACTTATTTCCAGAAGCAGAAATTAGACAATACATTGTCTGAACAATCTGTTAATATTAAATATTATCAATCCCTACTTTCATATTTAAAGGATGACAGAAATGCACAGTCTATAGTGTCACCAACATTAATGGGTATAAGTAATCCCGAATTAAATGGTTTAATTAATCAATTATTACAATTAGACTCACGAAAAGATGAATTAGAGTTAACAACCACTGTAAAAAATCCTGCATATAAAGCGGTTATATCACAGATTGAACATACAAAAAACACGATTATTGAGAATGTGAGTAATCTTATTTCTTCTGCATTAATATATGAAAGAGATTTGAAAAATAGAATAAATTCTTTTAATAGTAAAATAAATGAATTACCTAAATTAGAAAGAAGTTACTTGATTCTTAAAAGGAAGCATGAGTATAATGAGCAGACTTCAATTTACCTTCAACAGAAAAGGTATGAAGCATCACTTGCTAAAGCTGGGACAGAATCGGATCATAAAGTTATAGACCCTGCTAGATTAGATAGTGAAAAACCAATAAAGCCTAAAAAATTCTTATCTTACTTTTTTGCTTTATTCTTTAGCCTAATCTTTCCAATAGCTTACATTTCGCTTAAAGATTTTTTTACTGACACGATACATAGTAAGTCTGATCTAGAATCATGTACTGATATACCTATTCTAGGACTCGTGGGTCATAGTAAAAAGGAGAAAAGTTTAATTGTTGCTAATGCATCAAAATCTATTATAGCTGAATCATTCAGAACATTAAGAACAAATATTCAGTATTTAGCAGCTGAAAAAGAAAATAAGATAATTACTATTACATCTTCTATTGGAGGAGAAGGAAAGACATTTACCGCTATGAATCTTGCTGCAATCTTTGCGTCATCAGGGAATAAGACTGTTCTAATTGGTGGAGATTTAAGAAAGCCAAAATTACATAAAGATTTTGATATTGATGAAACGAAAGGTTTAAGTAGCTACTTGATTAACAAATCATCTCTTGATGAGATATTGGAGACTACCGGTATTGAGGGTTTAGATGTGATTGGTTCTGGACCAACTCCGCCAAACCCAGCAGAACTTCTAGATAGTCAGAACATGAAAAAATTGATTTCGGAACTTAATAAACTATATGATTATATACTTATTGACACACCACCAGTTGGTCTTGTCACAGACGGAACAATTCTAATGAGGTATGCGGACATTAATCTTTATGTTGTTAGACATAGCTATACGAGGAGGAACATGCTTGATGCAATAAATAGTTTATATGGACAGGGTCATATTAGTAATATACATATTATAATTAATGATTTTGATTATAATCAAACGTCTTATGGATATAGTTATGGTTATGGTTATGGATACGGATATGGATATGGGACAAGCGGTTATGGTTATTATGAAGAAGAAAAATCATAAAGAATTAACTTCTTATTAAGAAAATAGGCTGGTTATAATTACTACTATATCATAAAATGATAAACAGAAATATTCCTTTTCTAGTAGCACTACTTCCAATGTTAGTCTTAATTATATTATTATCATATAATGTATTTCTTTATGGTGACAATTCGCTTAATGGTGCTAATCAGTTAGTATTACTATTCGCTGCAGCAACTGCAGTATTCATTGGGAAAATATATGGTTCTAGTTGGAAGGTAATTGTATCTGGAATTAGTAAGTCCATTGCAAGTGCTTCTCCCGCAATAATTATATTGCTTTTAATTGGAGCACTTGCGGGTACTTGGTTAATTAGCGGCATTATACCAGCAATGATTTATTTTGGATTACAGATTCTTAACCCTAAGATATTTCTTTTTGTTACTGCAATAATTACAGCTATAGTATCTCTTTCTACTGGTAGCTCATGGGGGACAGTTGCTACAATTGGGATTGCATTATTAGGTATTGGACAGGCGCTTGGTCTTCCAACTGGATATATAGGGGGCGCTATAATATCTGGAGCATATTTTGGAGATAAAATGTCACCATTATCTGATACCACAAATTTAGCGCCAGCAATGGTGGATGTTGATATATTTAGACATATTAGATATATGATGTACACAACTATCCCTTCTTTTGTTATTACTCTTATTATATTCTTAATAATTGGATTCACATATAAGATTAATGGTCAACAGGATATTAACGAGTTACTTTCAGCAATTTCAAATTCATTCAATATAAATTTATGGGTTTTCTTGGTTCCTATCACAGTCTTAATCTTAATAATAAATAAGCTTCCTGCAATACCTTCTCTTTTTATTGGAGTAATCCTTGGTGGATTATTTGCAATAATATCTCAACCACAGCTTATCATGACATTAACTGATACAGATAAATTAGAATTTAGCAATGCATATATTGCGATAATTAATGCAATGGCTAGTGATACATCTATTACTACCAATAATGAAAATATAAGTAATCTATTAACAACTAGTGGTATGGCAGGTATGCTTAATACTATATGGCTTATTATATGTGCAATGGTATTTGGAGGAGCGATGGAATCCACTGGCCTTCTAAATAGATTAGCTCAACCTGTAATCAGATACGCTAAAGATACAGGAAGTCTAGTTGCTACAACTGTTGTTACATGCTTATTTTTTAATATTACAGCTTCAGACCAATATTTAAGTATAGTAGTTCCAGGAAGAATGTTTCGGAATACGTACAAAGACAAAGGCTTAGCGCCAGTTAACTTAAGTAGGACACTTGAGGATAGTGGTACTGTAACTTCAGTTTTAATACCTTGGAATACTTGTGGAGCTACTCAATCAGCAGTATTAGGTGTAGCTACCTTTACTTATCTTCCATATTGTTTTTTTAATATTATATCACCATTAATGACTATTATCTATGCATATATGGGTATAAAAATTGAGAAAATAAAGTAGTGTTATAAGAAGATTCCGCTAGATATCTTTGAATAACAAAAAGATATAACGTATATTTGCATTCTTAGTATTAAAAGAGCATAAATTAAATAACTTTCTAAAATAAAAAAAATGAGAAAAATTTTACCTATTACTATCTTAATGTTTGCTACTATGTACTCATTTGGACAACTTTCGCCTCAATTTCTAACTGTTGAGAGTAAAGCAAATAAAAAATTCAGCTCAATGCCAGAAATGAAGTCTGCTAATCCATTTTGGACTGAGGATTTTGCTAACGGTATACCTAGTTCTTGGACTAATTCAACGGCTCCATGGGTATATAGAGGACAATCAACTAACCCAGGTGTTACTACGGGCAGTCAAGGAGCCTATGGCACTAATAGTCAACCTATATCTTCGGCTACTGCAAGTAATGGGTTTATTATTTTTGACTCTGACTATTATGATAATAATGGCAATTCAGCAACCATGGGGCAGGGTATGTACCCAACTCCCCATAATGGAGAATTAAAAACTGGTATGATTGATTTATCTGCGTATCCCGATGTTACAGTACGCATGCATAGTTCTTTCCGAACCTTCATGGGTCAGGCATTCCTTAGATTTTATGTAAATGGAGTATATAATTCACAAGTTCAGGTACATGCAGATCTTGGTGTTAATGAATCAACTGCTGATGATGCAATAGCTCTTGTTCGTATACCAACTACTGTTTCAGGAAACACAGATGTTCAGATTGAATTTCAATTTGAGGGAACTACTAATTCTAATGCTAATGGTATGGGTTACTATTATTGGATGATAGATGATATAGAGCTTATGGAAACCCCTGCACATTTAATGGACGTAACAGATGTTACTCATGGTGGATGGAATTCAATTCCTGTTGCTCAAGGATTTAGTATGGATTACACATTTAAACCCCTCATTCAGTCAAATGCTAACCCTTACACTTTTGAGATGATTATGGCTAATATTGGCGCTAATGATCTAACAGGTTCTCAAATGAATGTTGAGGTATATGATGATCTTAATATGCAGGTTTTTTCTGGTAATTCTACACCAACTACATTAGCGACATATGACACTAGTGTTTTTGTTGCAACACAAAATTATGCACCGTCTAATCTTGGTGTATATAGTATGCGTTTTTGGGGAAGTACAGACAGTATTTCTTATACTGACACAACATATATGCAAGCAATAATTACAGATACTGTATATGGTAGAGATTATGGTAATCCAGATGGATCTTGGCGTGTTGGTAGACAATGTGGTGGTTTGCAAGTAGGTAATATTTTTGATATATATGCAGCAGATGATATTACATCAGTTTCAGCATATATTGCAGATTATTCAAGGCCAGGAGCAAATATGTTTGGTGTTCTATATGAAGTAGATACTACTGCTAGCCCAATGGGTTTTATTCAGATTGCTCAAACAGATAATTATGTAATTCAAACTGGTGATGTTGATGCTTGGATTACAATTCCTTTTAACTCTCCTATTAGTATTGATCCACAGTTAGGTCAACAATATATGATTGCAATTGGGGGTTACGCTCACCCAATTGATACTTTTGGTATTGCTACATCTGGTGATGCTGAAGTTACTATGTCAAGGATACAGGATAATGGGTGTAATTTAGGATCTCAAGGTTTTGGTTATTGGTACTGGATTTCTAATACACCTATGGTACGTATAAATTTTGGTGTGCCACCAACACCACCATCTAGTATTAAAGAAAGTATATTTAACGGAAAAGTAAGTGTCTTTCCAAACCCAACTAAAGGTATTCTTAATATAGAAATGAGTGATGTTAAGAAAGATATATATTCAATTAAGATTACCAATGTATTAGGACAAGAAGTATTTGTAAACACACAGCTTATTAGCGGAATATATCAAGAAACAATTGATTTAACTTCGTATGAAAAAGGAGTTTATCTTATTGAAATTAGTAACACCAATTCCTCAATAACTAATAAAATTATTGTAGAGTAAAATTTAGAATTTTAAAAAGAAACCCCATTTCATAATATATGTCATGGGGTTTTTTATTTCAAATAAATCATTAAGTTTGCTAATAAATTAAAAATTAAATTATGAAAAAAATAGTATTTTTTTTACTTCTATCTTTTAGTATTAGTCTTTTTGCTCAAGAAAATTCACCTGACGCTATTAACGATGGTAAGGTCGCAAAGTTAGAGCATTCTAATGCTAAATCATCTACTGTAATATGGGAAGAAGATTTTGACAATGGATTTCCATCAGGATGGAGTACGTATAGTAATAATTCAGCAGGTGGTATTGCAACTGCCCCATGGAAACATACATATGCAGGTTCATGGGGTTATTGGAACTCTAATCAAGGAGCATCTGCTGGTGCTGCTATCAATTCTACAACAGCATCAAATGGATTTTTAATTACTGATCCAGATTCTGCGAATCATTGGAATTATGGGCAGCCATCAGGAACTACTTATGAATATATTGAGTCTTATTTTACAACTAGCGCTATAGACCTATCAGGTTGGTCTAATGTAAGTCTCGAATTTCAACAAACATTTAGATTTAATAATAGTCTTAATCTCAAGGTTTCTATTAGTACTGATAGTATGATGTGGACTGATTATAGTGTGCAGGGTAATGCTATTAACAATACACAATCTTCAGACCCACAACAAGTCAGTCTAAATATATCTTCTGTGGCTGGTAATTCATCTACAGTTTATGTAAGGATAGGATGGGAGGCTAGAGTATATTATTGGATGATTGATGATATGCAGATTGTAGAAACTCCTTCTAATAAGCTGGAGCTTTTAGAAGCAAATCATGGAGGGTGGCATACTACGCCAACTACCCAAGGATTTGCAATGGGTTACAAGTACTATCCTATTAATCAGGCTATTGCTAATCCTTATAAATTTGAAGGAATAGTAGCTAATTTAGGGGCACTTAATCAGAATACAAGATTAAATGTTTTAGCACTTGATGATATTGGTAATTCTGTTTTAACATCTGTAAGTAATGATACGGTTTTATCAATAATGGATACTAATATTTTTGTTGCTAATAATACCTTCACGCCATCTAGCACAGGTATGTATAGCTTTTATACATGGTCTAGTTCAGATTCTACTATTACAGATACTATAATGACATCTTCAATAGTTACTGACACTGTATATGGTCGTGATTTCAATAATTACGAAAGCTATTATAGAGTTGGTAGAGATTGTGGAGGTTTGGTATTAGGAACATATTATGATATATATGATACTGATGATGTTAGTTCTATTTCTGCTTATATCTCTCCTATTTCTGTTCCTGGGGCCATGATTTACGCAACAGTTTATGAGGTTGATGTAACAGGAGGAACTACTACTAGAATATGGTTAGGTCAGTCAGATGATTACACAATTCAATCAGGAGATCTAGATAATTGGGTTACTTTAGAGATACCTGTTGGTGTTACTCTAACTGCAGGCTCAACATATATGGCAGCTATTGGCGGTTATGCTCATCCAACCGATTCTTCTGCAATTGGTATGTCTGGAGAAGCTTGGCCAACTACATGTTTTATACAGAAGAACGGTTGTTTAACAGGAAGTCAAACTTTTGGAAGTTGGTACTGGACATCTAAAATTCCTATGATTAGATTTAACATGGGTAATAGCTGGACATCAGCTACAAAAGAGGATGTTTCGTTAGGTAATATTATAGTTTATCCTAATCCAGTAAGTGAAAAAATAAATATAGAATCAGAATATAAAATAACTACTCCAATGTTTATTAATCTCTCAAACCTTTTAGGAAAAGTCATTGTTTCTAAGGAAGTTGATTGTGTACAAAATCAAAGAACTACTATTGATGTTTCAAATTTCGCAAAAGGTATATATATGTTGGAAATTGAAATCAATGATCAAATCCATATTCAAAGAATAGTTGTAGAATAATTTAATCTAGATAAGCTTGAAAGAAAAGAAACCCGCTCATTTATTGAGTGGGTTTCTTTTTAGTGGTGCCACCAGGAATCGAACCGGGGACACAAGGATTTTCAGTCCTTTGCTCTACCAACTGAGCTA
>CESM01074946.1_pt1 | contig 73282 bp, 61 predicted proteins | sample 361421 | NCBI WGS metagenome assembly CESM01 (sample SAMEA2622219, study PRJEB7988) | marine metagenome | isolation source: saline water (ENVO:00002010), including | reverse complement strand
AAAATGCACGAAAATGCACGAAAATTCATGAAAAATGTATTAAAACGTATGAAAGTGCATTAAAAGTGTATAAAACTAAATATAATGATCAGAATAACATATATACTTATTACAGCTATAATACTATTCCTATTCCTATACTATTATCTAAGTAAAAACAAGGAGAAATGAAAAATATTGTATTACTAATAATTATCTTAAATTTATTTTCATGCAAGACAAATAATAAAAAAATTATTCTTTTATCAAAAGCTTCTAAAAACTATATTGAATGGATAAAAGATGACAATATTATAATATTGGACGCTTATAGTATAAAAAATACTGACTCTATACTAAAAATATCTAATGGAATTATATTAACTGGAGGAGAAGACATAAACCCACTTATTTATGGAGATTCATCAAATTTGGAAGTTTGTGAATATATTAACCATAATAGAGATTCATTAGAATTAAAAATATTTAAATATGCATTAGACAACAAAATCCCTTTACTAGGTATTTGCAGAGGAATGCAGATGATTAATGTAGCTTATGGGGGGAGCCTATATGGTGATATTCCAAGCCAATTGGGAACAGAAACAATTCATCGTAAAAATGGGGAAACAACACATATAATAAAAGTAAATAATGAATATAAAAATTCTTATTATTACAAACTAATTTTTCCAAATAATAAGAATACTTTCTTAGTAAATTCATTTCACCATCAAGGATTAAAAAAAATTGCTCCAGGAGTTCATATTTTAGCTAAATCTCCGGATGGACTTCCTGAAGCAATTGCAATAGACACAATAATTCATCCATATATGACTGCTGTTCAATTCCACCCAGAAAGATTAGAAAAAAATAATCCAATTAGTAAAACAATTAAAAATAGATTTATAAATAAAGTCAATGAATAATAATCATTTTTTAATTTTGCTTAATAATGACTAAAGAAAAAAAAACAGTTTTAATAATTCTAGACGGATGGGGACATGGAGAAAAAAATGAATCTAATGCTATATATAATGCTCAAACCCCATTTATAGATTCATTATACAACAAATATCCTAATAGTGAATTAAAGACATATGGAAAATATGTGGGACTTCCAAATGGACAAATGGGAAATTCTGAAGTAGGACACTTGAATATTGGAGCTGGAAGAGTGGTTGAACAAGATTTAGTTAAGATCAATATGTCATGCAAGAATAATTCTCTAAAAAAAAATAGAGCATTAAAATCTACAATTGAGTATGTAAAAACCAATAACAAAGCACTTCATTTAATAGGGCTAGTATCTGACGGTGGAATACATTCTCATCAAGATCATTTAATTAAATTATGTAAAATATGTAACGAAGAAAAAATTAATAATGTTTATATACACGCATTTACAGACGGCAGAGATACAAATCCTGAAGATGGAAAAAAATTTATTCAGAATTTAGAAGAAAATTTACATGGTGCAAAAATAGCTTCAGTGTGTGGAAGGTACTATTCAATGGATAGAGACAATAGATGGGACAGAATAAAAGTCGCTTATGATTTACTAACAAAAGGTGTTGGGGAAAAGTCTAAAGATATATCAAAAAGTATACAGACATCTTATAACAATGGAATTAGTGACGAATTTATAAAGCCAATTGTTGCGGTCAATAATAAAAACAACCCAATTGCTAAAATATCGGAGGGAGATGCGGTTATTTGTTTCAATTTCAGAACAGATAGATGTCGAGAAATAACCAAAGCTCTAACGCAAGTTGATCTTGATGAATATCAAATGAAAAAACTTAATTTACATTATACAACTATGACTAAATATGATGAAAAATTTAAAAATATTAACGTCATATTTGAAAAAGAAAATCTAAAAAATACACTTGGAGAAATAATTTCTAAGTCTGGATTAACTCAAAATAGAATTGCTGAGACTGAAAAATATCCTCATGTCACATTCTTCTTTTCTGGAGGAAGAGAAAAAACTTTCAGTGGAGAAAAAAGAAATCTTATTAATTCTCCATTAGAAGAAACATATGATTTAAAACCAGAAATGAGCGCATATGAGGTGACTAATTCAGTTATTAATGTGATAAATAAAGATAAGACCGATTTTATATGCGTAAATTATGCAAATACTGATATGGTAGGACATACAGGTAATTATAATGCAATAATTAAAGCCGTACAAACAATAGATAGATGCGCAAAAAATGTAGTAGAAAATGCAATAAAAAAAGATTACGCGATATTAATAATTTCAGATCATGGAAACGCTGATTATACAATAAATACAGATGGATCAATTAATACATCTCATACTATGAATCTCGTTCCATGTTTTTTAGTTAATACTGATTTCAAAGAAATAATGGATGGAGATCTTTCAGATATCGCTCCTACTATACTTAATATAATGGGATTAGATGTCCCTAAAGAAATGACTGGAAAAATTTTAACAAAATAAAATGGACTATATACAAAACTATATAAATAATAATAAAGAACGATTTATAAATGAATTAATTGAATTATTAAAAATACCTTCAATTTCAGCTGACCCTAATTATAAAAATGATGTGATAACGTGTTCAAAAAATGTTGCGAAACTTCTCAAGGAAGCTGGAGCGAAAAATGTTGAAATATGCGAAACTGATGGATATCCAATAGTATATGGAGAAAAAATCATTAATCCAAAACTACCTACTGTTTTAGTATATGGACATTATGATGTTCAACCTGCTGATCCATTAGAGTTATGGGAAAGCGGACCTTTTGATCCAGTAATCAAAAAAACAGATATTCATCCAGAGGGAGCTATCTATGCAAGAGGAGCTTGCGATGACAAAGGACAATTTTATATGCATGTTAAAGCTTTTGAAATAATGATAAACACAAATAGACTTCCATGCAATATAAAATTCATGATTGAAGGTGAAGAAGAAGTTGGATCAAGTAATTTAGAAAATTTTGTAAAAGAAAACAAAGACAAGTTGAAATGTGATACTATATTAGTATCTGATACTGGAATTATTTCAAATGACACTCCATCAATTACTACAGGTTTAAAAGGATTAAGTTATCTAGAAGTTGAAATTACAGGTCCAAATAGGGACTTACACTCAGGACTTTATGGTGGAGGAGTAGCAAATCCAATAAACATTTTATGTGAAATGATTGCTAAATTAAAAAATGAAAAAAATTATATAACTATTCCTGATTTTTATGAAAATGTAATTGAATTGTCAAAAGAAGAAAGATCTGAAATTGCTAGAGCTCCATTCTCCATAGAAAAATATAAATCTAGCTTAGATTTATCTGACATTCATGGAGAAGAAGGATATTCAACTATGGAAAGAACAGGAATAAGGCCGACTCTAGATGTAAATGGGATCTGGGGGGGATATACAGGTGAAGGAGCTAAAACTGTAATTCCTTCTAAAGCATATGCAAAGATATCTATGCGTCTGGTTCCCAATCAATCTGACAATGAAATTACAAAAAAATTTACTGAATATTTTAATAAAATAGCTCCAAAATCTGTTAAAGTTAAGGTGACTCCTCATCATGGAGGAGAACCATATGTCTCTCCAACTAACATACCTGCATATAAAGCAGCTAGCAAAGCAATGGAAAAGACATTTGGGAAAAAACCTGTTCCAATTAGAAGTGGAGGAAGTATTCCAATTATCGCATTATTTGAATCAGAACTAGGTGTGAAATCTATTTTAATGGGATTTGGACTAGATTCAGATGCTATTCATTCTCCAAATGAACATTATGGAATTTTCAATTTTCTCAAAGGAATTGAAACAATTCCTCATTTCTATGAAAATTTTACCAAAGAAAATCAACTTTAATTTTTTACATGATCAATGAAATATCATTTTGAAGAGAATCAAAAATTTACACAACGGTGGATTTGGATTGTTTTATTCATTATTACGTTAATATTATATAAATTTATTGAAGAAACAAACCACAATAATTTTATTAAATATACACCAATAATAATACCACTAATATTTTACTTTGCAGAACTAAGAATAAAAGTAAATGACAAAGGACTATATTATCAATTCTTTCCATTTCATTTTAAATATAATACTGTAAAAGCTGAAGAAATAAAAAAAGTCATCTCAAAAAAATATAACCCTATTACAGAATATGGAGGATGGGGAATAAAAAAAGGTGTTGAAGGAAAAGCGTATAATACAAGCGGTAAATTAGGGATTGTGATTTATTTAAAAAATGGAGAAAAGATTCTATTTGGAAGTAAAAAAAATAAAGAATTAGAAAAAGTGATAAAAAAAATTATACTATAATAATTAAAAAATAATTCTTTTTACCCTTTTGAACTAATACGTATTTTCCATTTAATACATTCTCATTAGTAATCACAAAATTCTCTGTAATTTTTTCTTTATTGACACTTACAGCATTTGACTTAATCATTCTTCTAGCCTCACCTTTAGATTTGAAAATTTTAGTTTTTTCAGCAAAAAGTTCTAAGATTCCAAAACTTAAATCTGATTTTCTAATTTCATATTGAGGAACTCCATCAAATACAGACAAAAATGTTTGAGCGTCTAAACTCTTTAAATCTTGGTATGTAGATTTTCCAAACAATATATTTGAAGCTTTCTTAGCTATTTTTAAATCATCTTCTCCATGCACTCTAAGAGTAACTTCATCCGCTATTTCTCTTTGAAGAATTCTCAAATGAGGTGAAAGATTATGATCTTTTATTATTTTATTTATTTCGTGTTGACTTTTCAGTGTAAATATTTTAATATAAGTTTTAGCATCTTCATCACTAGAATTAAGCCAAAATTGATAAAACTTATAACATGATGTTTTAGATTTGTCTAACCAAACATTGCCATCTTCTGTTTTTCCAAACTTCCCTCCATCTGATTTCTTTATTAAAGGAGTTGTGATTGCAAATGCTTTTCCTCCTGATACTCTCCTAATTAGTTCTGTTCCTGTGACTATATTTCCCCATTGATCAGAACCTCCTAATTGAACCTTGCAATTTTTATTTTTCCACAGCCAATAAAAATCATATCCTTGAACCAACTGGTAAGAAAACTCTGTGAAACTGATTCCTGCATCTAACCTGCTTTTAACTGAATCTTTAGCCATCATATAGTTTACTGAAATATGTTTACCAACATTTCTGATAAAATCAATTAAAGAAAAATCTCTAAACCATTCATAATTGTTTACTAACTCAGCTGAATTTTTTCCACAATCAAAATTCAAAAATTTTTCTAACTGTTTATATACTGAATTAATATTATGGTTAAGTGTTTTTTCATCTAATAAATTTCTCTCCTTGCTTTTCCCAGACGGATCACCTACCATACCAGTAGCTCCTCCTATTAAAGCAATTGGCTTGTGTCCACATTTCTGTAAATGAACTAAAATCATAATTTGAACTAAACTTCCTATATGCAGTGAATCAGAAGTTGGATCAAAACCAATATAAGCAGTTGTTATTTCACTTTCAAACTGTTCTTCTGTGCCAGGCATAATATCATGAATCATACCTCTCCATTTTAATTCTTCTACAAATTTCATCAGTATTTTTTTGTCAAAAATATATAATTTTTAATAATAATCTCTTTAAAAAATCATTTCTATTATCTTTGCTACCATGATATTAGTTACTGGAGGAACTGGACTCGTAGGTTCACATGTCTTATTAAAATTATGTGAATCAAACACAAAATTTAAAGCACTTAAAAGAATAAATAGTAATTTAAAAATTTGTAAAGAAGTATTTGCGCAATATAAATCTATTGAACTATTTAATAAAATTCAGTGGGTAAACGGAGATTTAATAGACATCCCTTCATTAGAAACAGCTATTAATGGATGTACAAAAATAATTCATTGTGCAGGCATGATTTCGTATAATGTAGAGGATTTTAATATACTGCAAAAAATCAATGTTGAAGGAACTAAAAACTTAATGAATCTATCTATAAGTTATAATATTAAAAAAATATCTTATATAAGTTCAACTTCAACAATTGGAAATAATATATATAAAAAAGAACTAGATGAATCTTGCCAATTTAAATACAGCAAAAAACAAAGTGGTTATGCAATTTCTAAGTTTTTAGCAGAACAAGAAGTTTGGAGAGCTTCACAAGAAGGAGTTCCAGTAGTGATACTCAACCCTTCTGTAATTTTAGGGCCTGGTGAATGGAACAAAGGTAGTTCTCAAATTTTTAAAAAAATTTACACAGGACTTAAGTTTTACACTTTAGGATCTACAGGATATGTAGATGTTATAGACGTAGCAAATTGCGCAATTAAACTACTAAACTCTAAAGTTAAAAACGAAAGATTTATAATTAACTCTGAAAATATGAAATTTAAAAAATTGTTTGATTTAATTGCAGAGAAACTTTCCGTCAGAAAACCTCATATAAAAGTAAATCCTTTAATTAAGGAGATTGCTTGGAGATATGAGTATATTAAATCTATTATCCTTGGAAATTCACCTCTCATCACTAGAGAATCAGCGAATATTTCTATGAAAAACACAAGTTATTCTAACATTAAAATTAAACAAACCTTAGATTATAAATTCATACCTATTAAAGAAAGTATTAATAAATACTGCGAATGGTTTTTAAGGAGTTTGTAGAACATCATGTTCTATATTAATTAATATCTCTTCATATATAGATTTTAATTCTTTTGGATTATATGAATAATATTCAATCATTTTATCAAAATCTTCTTTCTTGATATTATAACTTCTAAAAATGTCATTATATTCTAACAATAAGATAGATTTTTGATGTTCATAATCTTCATGCTTTTTTAATTGAAATTTGGCTTCAGCAATATGCAAATCTTTCAATATTAAAACAAAAACATCCTTTTCTAATAATTTGTATTGTGAATATTTAGATGAATCTGAAGAACATGAAAAAAAACAAGTGAAAATAATAATAACTAATCTATATTTCATAATTCAAAATTATTTATTATTACCTATCAAATTCTAACCTCATCCCCCTATTAAGTTCATGGAAAATTCCATTCTCATAAGATAAATAACCATTTACAAATGTATGGGTTATTTTTGAACTAAAAGTATCACCTTCGAAAGGAGACCATCCGCATTTTGATAAAATATTCTCTTTTTTTACTGTCCATATTTTATTTAAATCTAGTATAACTAAATCAGCAAAATAACGCTCTCTAACAAAACCTCTTTCTTTAACATTAAATAAAATAGATGGATTATGACACATTTTCTCAACTATCTTTTCTAATGATATTTTTCCTTGCTTATAAAATTCAATCATAACATTTAAACTATGTTGTACAAGTGGACCTCCTGAAGGAGACTTAAAATAACTCTGATTCTTCTCTTCTAAAGTATGGGGAGCATGATCTGTAGCAATAACATCTATCCGATCATCTAATAAAGCCTTAAATAATTCTGTTCTATCATTTTCAGTCTTCACAGATGGGTTCCATTTAATAAAATTTCCCTTTTTATTATAATCTTTATTAGAAAACCATAAATGATGAATACATACCTCAGATGTAATCTTCTTTTCGCTTAAAGGTACTGAATTATCAAATAATTCCAATTCTTTTGATGTAGAAATATGAAAAACATGCAATCTAGTATTATGTTTTTTTGCTAACTCAACCGCATATGATGAAGACTTATAGCAAGCTTCCGCGCTTCTAATATTTGGATGCTCTTCTATCGGTACTAATTCCCCATATTTTTCTTTAAAAATCTTTATGTTTTTTTTAATTAAAGTCTCATCTTCACAATGTACAGCTATTAACATATTTGATTCTTTAAAAATCCTGTCTAAAACCTTACGATCATCCACTAACATCTTTCCTGTAGAAGATCCCATGAAAATCTTTAATGCTCCTACATTTTTTGGATCAGTCTTTAGAACTTCTTCTATGTTGTTGTTAGATACTCCCATAAAAAAGGTGAAATTAGCAAAAGAGTCTTTCTTTGCAATTTCAAACTTTTGCTCTAACAATTCTTGGGTTAAAGTTTGAGGTATTGTATTAGGCATCTCCATATAAGATGTTATACCACCAGAGACAGCTGCTTTACTTTCATTATAAATATCTGCTTTATGAGTAAGTCCTGGTTGACGAAAATGAACTTGGTCATCAATTATCCCAGGGATTAAATATTTGCCTCTTGCATTTATAATTTTTACTTCTTCATTAACTGGAATTTTCTTGCTTATTTTTACAATTCTTTTTCCTTTAATGAGGATATCTGACTTAAAAATTTGCCCTTCATTAACAATAAACGGATCCTTAATAAGTATATTCATTATCTGTCAAAATTTCTAAAAATACTATTTAATTTCATTTGAAAAACTCCAAGTACAGCCTCAATAAAAATCCCTCCACTCATTTTAGATGTTCCTTCAGTTCTATCAGTAAATATAACTGGAACTTCTGTTAATTTAAAACCATATTTCCATGTCTTAAACTTCATCTCAATTTGAAAAGCGTATCCAACAAATTGAATTTTATTAAATTTTATTGTCTCTAGTACTATTCTCCTATAACACTTAAACCCAGCAGTAGAGTCATGTATTGGCATACCTGTTATTAACTTAACATATTTTGAAGCAAAAAATGACATTAATAATCTTGACATTGGCCAATTAACAATATTTACTCCATTAATATACCTAGAACCAATAGACAAATCAGCATTATTATCTTTACATTCATGATATAATTTAATTAAATCATCTGGATTATGTGAAAAGTCTGCATCCATTTCGAAAACATATTGATAATCAAATTCTAATGCCCATTTAAATCCATGAATATAAGCTGTTCCCAATCCTAACTTTCCCTTTCTTTCTTTTATAAATAATCTATTTCGAAATTCGTTCATTAATTTTATTACAATTCCAGAAGTGCCATCGGGAGAACCATCATCAATTATAAGAATATGAAAATTCTTTTTTAGAGAAAATACTTTTCGAATAATTCTTTCAATATTCTCCTTTTCATTATATGTTGGTATAATTATTAAACTATCAGACATAATTGCAAAAATAGATAAATACTGCAAAAATTCAATTTTTATATATTCTTATTTAGAATTATGAATGATCATTAAAATATATAAATATATTTCATTACTAATTTAAGTTCGTTTTTGTAGTTTAGCATTATTATAAATTTTAAAAATCAATATCATGAAAAAAATATTTTCTATATTCAGTATTTTATTTCTAACAAATACCTATGGACAATCAACATGTGATGAATTGTTTTTTTCAGAGTATATAGAAGGATACAGTCAGAACAAAGCTTTGGAAATATATAACCCAACTACAAATGCAATTGATTTAAGCAACTATACTATTGAAAGATATTCTAATGGATCTACTAATAGTTCTGATGGTGGTATTACACAACTATCTGGAACGATATTACCAGGAGATGTTTTCGTCATAACAAATGGAGAAACAGACACATCAAATCAATTTGGTTATTGTGACCCAATTTTATATGGAATGGGAGATTTTGCTGAACCAAACGGATCATATCCAACACCATTACATATGAATGGAAATGACGCTATAGTTCTTTTAAAAAACGGGAACATTATTGATGTTATTGGCAAGGTTGGAGAAGATCCGGGAGTTTCATGGACTGACAATGTTGCTTCAGGGTTTGTGTCTGGAACATCTCAAACTGGATTCAACCCTGGGACATGGTATACCGCAAATCAAACCTTAATTAGAAAATCCAATGTGAAAAATGGAGATACTGATGGTCTTGACTTATTTAATCCAAGTTTAGAATGGGACACTTTACCTCCGAATGACTGGACAAACCTAGGGTCTCACAATTGTGATTGCTATTTAACTTCTATACAAGAAAATAAAAACATTCCAATTAAAATCTACCCAAATCCTGCTTCTAATTTTGTTCACATTAACTCTATAAAAAATATCAAAGAGATAAAAATAATAAACTTATTAGGAAAGGTTGAATTAACTACTTATAAAAAAAGTATCTCAATCGTAGGAATTAAAAAAGGAACATATTTGATCAAAATTATTCACATGGACGAAACAATATCCAATCAAATATTAATCATCAACTAATTTTATACAAGATAAATTAGTAGGTAATCCTTAATTGCTAATGAAAAGAATAATTCTTATATCAAGTTTCATGATTTTCTGTTTGAAAAATTATTCTCAGTCAATTTTATCTGGAAAAGTTACTGATGCAGATTCAGGAGAACCTTTAATTGGAGCCTCAGTAATATATGGAAGTGGTTTAGGTGTTAGTACTGATTTTGATGGTAATTATTCTATAAAAATTTCTAATGATGAAATTAATTTAAAAGTCTCATATATTGGATATAAGACAATTGAAAAAACAATAAATATTCAAAATAATCACACTAAAATAGACTTCAAACTAAATACTATTTTATTAAATGAAATTGAAGTTGTTGCAGATATTGCTCGTGACAGAGAGACGCCTATTGCATTTTCTACAGTGCCTATAAAAAAAATTAATGAGGAGTTAGCATCACAAGATATTCCAATGATATTAAATTCTACACCAGGTGTTTATGCTACCCAAACAGGTGGTGGTGATGGAGATGCTCGTATTACAATTAGAGGATTTAATCAAAGAAATGTCGCTGTAATGATTGATGGTATTCCTGTTAATGATATGGAGAATGGATGGGTATATTGGAGTAATTGGTTTGGACTAGATGCTGTGACTTCTAACATACAAATACAAAGGGGATTAGGAACTTCTAAAATTGCAATTCCATCTGTAGGAGGAACTATGAATATCCTTACTAAAAGTGTTGCAAATAATAGAAGCGGTATGATTAAGCAAGAAATTGGTTCATATGGGAAATTAAGAACATCTATCGGATTTAACTCCGGAAAAAATGATAATGGATGGGGATATACGTTAGCTGGATCATATAAAAGAGGGAATGGATTCGTAGATATGACATGGACTGAAGGATACTTTTATTATGCTAAATTACAAAAAGAACTAGACAATCATATTTTTAGTTTGTCAATAATGGGAGCCCCTCAAGAACATGGTCAGAGAACATACAAAAGCGATATAGCAACATATGACACATCTATATCTGTAGCATTAGGTGACACTACGGATTTTTCTGACAGAATAATTATCAATAAGGGTATACAATATAATAAACATTGGGGATGGATAGATAGATGGCAAATAAACGAAAATGGTGACACTATCCACTCATTAGAAAAATTAAATACCAAAAAAAACTACTATCATAAACCACAATTTTCACTTAGACATTTCTGGACACTAAACGAGAACTTTTACTTATCTAATATTATTTATACGTCTATTGGGAGTGGTGGTGGAACTTCATGGAGTGGAAATAGTTACGATAATTCAGGACAATTAAATCTTCAAGATACATACAATGGAAATTTTGCTGGACCATTTAGTATAGACCCGTCATACTCTGATACAGAAAGAAAATCAGGAAATTATCTGAAAAGTTCAATCAACAATCATTTCTGGTATGGTGGGTTGTCAACAATAAACTATCAAAAATCATTAAATCTAAACTTCTCTGGTGGTGTAGATCTTAGATATTACAAAGGAGAACATTATAAAGAAATTTACGATTTACTTGGAGGAGATTACGCAGTAACAAATGACAATGCAAACCAATTAACATCAATAAAAAGAGTAGGAGATATTATTACATACCATAATGATGGTTTAGTAAAATGGAGTGGCTTATTCTTTCAGAGCGAATATAGTGATGATAAAATTAGTTCATTTATAAATATTTCTGGATCATATTCAGGATATAAAAGAGTTGATTACTTTAGAAAAAAAGACTTGGTATTATCTGATACAACTATAAGGGAGGCTATTGGAACCCATTCTTACTTTGGTGATATTGTTTCAGACACTTTATTTTATGATGGTAAGGTGTATACTATTTTCTCTGAAGAGACTCAAAACTCTTCTACGGATTGGAAATGGATTAAAGGATTCACTGTAAAAGGAGGGGCAAACCTAAATTTAAATCAAAAAAATAATACATTTTTTAATATAGGGTATATTTCTAAAGCTCCTAGATTCGACAACATTTACAACAGAGATAATACATTGTTAGAAAATATCCGCAATGAAATCGTCAAAGCTGCTGAATGGGGATATTGTTTTAGATCTTCAAAATTCTCTGCAAACCTAAATTCATATTATACAATTTGGGAAAATAAACCGTTGACTCTTTCCCAAAATATACTTGGAAATATTTATAGGGACATAGTTCCTATGAATGCGCTTCATAAAGGTTTAGAAACAGATTTCTCTTATAAAATCAATAATAAATTAATTGTAGAAGGTTTAGTTTCTCTTGGAGACTGGATATGGACTTCTGGTGGAGAAGCAATATTATTGGATAACGATAATAATCCCCCATCATTTGAAACAGGATCAACAAATAATGACACCCTAAATTACAATGCTAATGGTGTTCATGTAGGAGATGCTGCTCAAACTCAATATGGTTTTAGTATGAGATATGAACCAACTTATAATACATATCTTAAAATAAGATTTACTCACTTTGCAGATTACTATTCTGATTTTGATGGATCAAGTTTAGTGGGAGAAAACTCTGGAAGAGAAAGCTGGGTAATTCCATCTTATAATTTAGTTGATTTTCATACAGGATTTAATATAAATAATTGGGATTTTAAATTAAGCATATTAAATTCACTAAATAAAGTGTTTATTTCAGACGCTACTAATAATGACTCATATAACTCAAACTTTTCAGATTTTGATGCAAAATCTGCAGGAGTATTCTTTGGCCTTGGACGAAGATTCATGATTTCAGCAAAATTTAATTTTTAAAAAACTATAAAAAATGAAAAAAATATTTATAATATTATTACTGCCATTAATTTCTCAATCTCAATCAGATATTTTAAGTGCTAGAAATATAGGTGTTGGAAATACTGTAACTATTACAGGAATAGTTACAAATGGAGATGAATTAGGAGCAATTCGATATATTCAAGATAATACTGCTGGACTAGGGCTATATGATCCAACAATATTAAACTCTGTAAATAGAGGAGATGAATTAACTGTTACAGGTGTTCTTGTAGACTATAACGGATTATTAGAGATGCAGCCTGTAAATAACCTAAATCTGAATTCTACTAATAATAATATTAATCCACAGTTAGTAACTCCTAATCAAATTGGGGAAAACACTGAAGGCGAACTCATTCAAATTAACAATGTTGTCTTTAATAATGGTGGAGGCACTTTCTCTGGTAATAATACATATGATTTTTCTTCCAGTGGACAAATAGGAAAAATATACATAAGAAATGGACATTCTCTAGAAAATACGTTTATTCCAATGGGACCCGTAACTTTGATTGGTATTTCTTCTCAATATACATTTAATATTCCCGCTAATGATGGATATCAAATATTACCAAGAGATTCTTCGGATATAATACAAAGTGGGTCTATTTTATTCACATCTGGAGTTACTCAAAGTAATATTACAAATAATAGTTTTGATTTAAGTTGGAATGTTTCAACTAACTCATCAACAAATTGCAATTACGGATTAAGTAATAATTTAGGAAATCATATTAACAACAGTTCAAACACCCAATTTCATACTATTACATTAACTGGTTTGCAGCCAGCTACATTTTACTATGTTCAATGTTATTCTATTGATGGAATTGACACTGCCTTTTCTTCAGTGGGACTTTATTCTACCTCATCAAATTCTACTGGGAAAATTAGACCATATTTTAATCATTCTGTTGATAATTCATTTTCCACAGGTTCTAATGCAAATAATATTGGTTCATCATTTAGAGATACAATTGCGGCATATATGAACTTAGCTCAAACTAGTTTAGATATATGCGTCTATAATGCCTCATCAATTTTTTTAGCAGATGCTATTAACGATGCTTATAATAGAGGAGTACAAGTAAGATATATAGCTGATGATGATGGATTAAATTCTATGTTACCGTATTTAGATCCAGGAATTCAAGTTGTTTATAGAGACCCTAACACAGCTGGAATTATGCATAATAAATTTATGATTATTGATGCAAATTCAATTAACAATTCATGGATTATGGGCGGGTCTACTAATTGGACTGACCCATCAAATTTAATGAATGATTATAATAATTTAATATTTATACAAGACCAATCAATAGCCAAAGCTTACACTATAGAATTTGAAGAAATGTGGGGTGGTGTTTTTGGAACTCATAAAACTGACAATACTCCACATAAATTCAATGTAAATGGAGTTAATATTGAAATATATTTTTCCCCATCTGACAAAACAACATCCAAAATAATAGATTTTATAGATAATGTTGATAAAACTCTTGAATTTGGATTATTAAATTTTACTAGGGATGATATTAGAGATGCTGTTATTAATAAAGATATTGAATTTGGCGTTGTAGTTAGAGGGATAATTGAACAACAAAATATCAATGGTAGTGAATTTGATACCTTAATTAACTCTAATGTTAACGTTAGATCTCACCAAGGAATAACTCATCAATTGCATCACAAATATGCAATTGCTGATGCTAATTATATTAATGATAACCCCGCTGTCTTAACTGGATCTCATAATTGGAGTAGTAATGCAGAAAATAATTCTGATGAAAACACTATTATTATATATGATCACACAATAGCAAATATATACATACAAGAATTTGAAAAAAGATGGTCTGAACTTGGCAGCTCAACTAATATTGATGGAAGTAATAATGATCTGATCATAGAATTATATCCAAATCCATCAGATGGAAATGTTAATATTAATACAAATAAAGAGATAAATTATCTAAGTATTTACAACTCTGAAGGCAAATTTATTATGAATGCTAAATCTAATAAATTTACAATAGCAAAACCTGGGTTATATTTTATAGCAATTATCTTTACAGATGGAAACTATTATTTAAATAAATTTGTTGTGAAATAAATATAACAAGTTGCCTTTTTTAATATAAAAGTATCTTTATCATAATAAAAGATTAGATTTGCTGAAAATTTGAAAAATGACATTTTCTAAAATAGGGATAACAGATAACCTCCTAAAGGCGATTAATGACTTAGGATTTGAAACACCAACACCAATACAACAAAAAGCAATTACATTTGTATTAAATGAAGATTCAGATTTAATTGCTCTTGCTCAAACTGGTACAGGAAAAACTGCTGCATTTGGACTCCCTATTATTCAAAAAATTAACAAAAATATCTCTAAAACCCAATGTATTATATTATGTCCTACTAGAGAACTTTGTCTGCAAATAACAAAAGATCTAATAAGTTACTCAAAATATATAAATAAAGTTAAAACAACTGCCGTATATGGAGGAGCAAACATTCAAACTCAAATCCGTTCTTTGAATTCTGGGAGTCAAATAGTTGTTGGAACTCCTGGTAGAGTTATTGATCTAATAAAAAGAAAAAAACTAATCCTTAAACATATTAACTTCGTTGTGCTAGATGAAGCAGATGAAATGTTAAACATGGGATTTAAAGATGATTTAGATACTATTCTTGCAGAAACACCAAAAGAGAAGCAAACACTTCTATTTTCAGCTACTATGCCTAAAGAAGTTCTAAAAATAACTAAGGATTATATGTCATCTCCAGAAAAAATAGAGATAGCTAGCAGGAACGAAGGAGCAAAAGATGTAGAACATCACTATTATATTATAAACGCTAAAGATCGATACAAAGCTCTAAGAAGAATTTGTGATGTTAACCCTCAAATCTATGGTATAGTATTTTGTAGAACAAGAAGAGAAACAAAAGATGTCTCGGATAAATTAATGCAAGATGGATATAATGCTGATGCTCTACATGGAGATTTATCACAATCACAAAGAGATCATGTGATGAATAGATTCAGAAAAAAAAATCTTCAAATATTAGTTGCTACAGATGTAGCAGCTAGAGGTATTGACATAAATGATTTAAGTCACGTCATTAATTATAATTTACCTGATGATAATGAAGTATATATTCATAGATCAGGAAGAACAGGAAGGGCTGGCAAGAAAGGAATTTCTATAATTATATCTCATATAAGAGAAAAAAGAAAGTTGCAATCTATTGAGAAAATGTTAAAAAAAGAACTTATCTTGAAAAAAATACCAGGGGGAGAAGAAATATGTGAAATTCAACTAATGTCATTAATTGATAAAATTGTTGAGACCTCTATAAGTCCTCAAATTGAACAATATTTAAATGTAATTGAAGAAAAACTTTCTCATTTAAATAAAGAAGATCTATTAAAACACTTTGTATCTGCAGAGTTTAATAGATTTTTATCTTTTTACAAAAATGCCCCAGATTTAAACGTAAACAACAAAAATAATAAAGAAAGGTTATCTAAAAAAGAAAGATTAGCAGATGAGGGTTTTACACGTTTCTTTATTAATTTGGGAAAAACACATAGACTTGAACCTCAAAATATTATTGGATTAATAAATGAATACACTAGAAATAGAAATCATATTATTGGTAAAATCGATATTATGAAAAACTTTTCTTTTTTTGAAGTAGAAAAATCTGCTGAGAAAGAAATCTTACAAGGTTTTGCTAAAAGTCAATGGAATGGATATAAGCTTACTGTTGAAATATCTAAACCAAAAAATGATTCTGGGAAAAGAAGAAGAAAAGATAATTCTGAAAGAAAAAATGGACTTAGAAGAAATAGAACTAATGAATCCTCTAAAAATAGTAAAGGAAAATCATTTAAGAAAAAATTTAAAGACTTAAGCGGTAGAAAGAGAAAAAAACGCTGATATTATTTTTTACCTAAAACAAAATCCTTTAAATAAAAAGGTTCAAAATAAGCTAAATCTTCAAATTGACTATTAACATATTTAGAATACGATATTTCTATCATTGAACAAGAATTTGGGAAAATATTATCTAAAAAATAAGCATTTTCTGAATTAATAATTTCTTTACATTTCAAAGATCCGTCTCCAAAAAACAACACTTTTTGTTTCAAAAAAATCTTGTATATTCCATCTGTTATGATATCAGCTCTCACATCTCTAATTATTTTATTTTCAGAATTATAAAAAGCAGAATAAACTTCCATCCTTCTAGCGTCAATCATTGGACAAAACAAATCATAGTTGTTATATCTTTTACTAATCATTAGTGACATAGATTTAAGAGATGATACTGATATCAATGGTATTTCTAATGCATAACATAAACCTTTCGCTGTTGAAACTCCTATCCTCAAACCTGTGTAAGACCCTGGTCCCATTCCTACAGAAACAGCATCTAAATCATTTAATTCTAAATCTATATCATTAAATAAATTACTAATTAAATTAGTTAATATTTCTGAATGTAAATATTTCTCAGATAAAACTGATTTTTCTGCAATCAATTGATCACCTCTAGTAACCGAAACGGAACAATTTCTGGTTGAAGTTTCAATATTTAATAATATTGGTTTTTTAGAAATCATAGTATCTATTAAATAAATCTGATTTTAGTGCAAGATAAAAATAATTAGTCCTATCTTCTCCATAATCATTTCTATAATTTCTGTATACATAACCAGCTTCTAATTTAAGATTAGTTTTAGAATTTAATATAAAAGATGTTCTAACCTTTTGGTAAACTAAATCAGTTTCATTTCCCTGGAACATTAATATACCATAATCACTTGGTCTTAGTGTGTTGGAAATAAATATGTTATTACCATACGAAGTTGGATCGTTTCTAACTTTATCTCCATATTTAGCATAAAGAAATTGATATTGAAGTATCCATTTTCTATATTTATAATCTAAAAAGACAATATACTCATTAAAATTAGAACCTAGTGGATGAGCTAAAGATTGATAGTAGTGACCATAATTCTGTGATGGGAATGAATGTGAATATGTGTATGGCCTTGAAAAATTATTTTCAAATTGAAATACTAAATTATTTAAATCAAAAAGATTAAAACTTCTAATACCAAACTGATAAGAATACTTATTTCCCCACCATCTATTACCATTTAATGATGGGCCTGAAAACTCATCTAGAACAAACTGCGAATATATATAATTATCATTTAAAAAATCAAATCTCATATTAGCTCCCAGCAAAGCATTATCAGAAGAGTTTAATGAAAATTCTACTGGTCTTAAAAAGATAATTGGATTTAAATATGCTATATCAAATCCTGAAATTTCAGGATTCCTCACATTCTCCCAAATTATTGCCTCAAAAATACCAATATTCAAATTATTAGAAATATTTGCGCTTAAATGATGCATTGTCATATACTTTTTATCATAAGTATATTCTTCAGATGGACTAGATAATAAATCCATATGCTCCATATATAAATTAGTATACTGAAAAATACCTGCTTTAGTTTGAATTTTTAGAAAAGGATAATTAAATGCATTATCAGATAAAATCATAGACCTATAACCATCTCCAATAAAATTCTTGCCTGTACCAAATTGTAATGATGCAAATTTAGATATTTGATAACTAAAATGTCCTGTAGCTATTGAATAATCAAATACACTATCATTGGACCAATGTGATTTTCCTTGACCAGGAACAATCCAAGATCTATCTATAATCTTATTTGTAATATACATAGGGAAAACTGACTGATTTTCTAAAAATGAAGAATAAAATGTAAATTTTTCTCCTAACCTGCCATCCACAATAATACCTCTTGTGTTATTCCAAATAACTTTACTGTTTTTTATTTCTTTTCCTATTTCTAAATTAATAATCGGATTTACTGATAATAAATATTCTTCCGAGTCTTCTTGAAAAAAATTTTCATATCGAAATTTTCTAATTAGCCAGCTGCCAGACTTGTCTTTAAAGCTAGAGTCCAAATGAGATAAAATATAAGGCTTAGCAGCATAGTGGCAGTCTAAATCACTTAACTTATTAAAAAGAGTGTAATCTCTAGAAAATGTTGAATTCGAAATCTGAGCATTAACATTAGAAAATAAGAATAATATAAAAATAAGATATTGCTTGTTCACTTACTATTTATCTTTTTTTAATTTCAATATAATAAATGGAATTGACATTAATATTAAAACTACTATGGATAATACAAAAATTGATAATGTTATACTATTCTCAATCATTAAATATGAAAATATAGCAATTAACGTACTAGTAAAATATAAGATTATTGCAGCTACTTTATGACTGCAACCTAAATCTAACAATAAATGATGAATATGATTTCTATCTGGCCTCAGTGGATTCTTTTTATTAAAGATTCTAATAAAAAATATTCTGAAAGTATCATATAACGGGATTGCCATCAAAGAAATAGCTATAAAAGGTCCTTTATTAATATATAACTGATCATTTGGAACTTCAACACCAGTATTTATCAGATGAATTGATAAAACTGACAGTACCAATCCTAATACTAAAGAACCTGTATCACCCATAAATATCACAGCAGGATTAAAATTATATTTTAAGAAAGCAAATAAAGCTCCCAGCATTGAAAAGGAAATTATTGCATATTGAGTGTCTTTATTTATTATAAATAAGATACCAAACACTAGTAATGATATTGATCCTAAACCAGCGGCTAAACCATCTATTCCATCAATCAAGTTATAAGCATTCGTGATAACAATTACTACAAAAATCGTAAATATTATTGATATAGATCTATGTAAATCAGTGACATTAAAAATATTATGCATACTATTGATAGATAAATCTGCAAGAAAAATCAAAACCAATATTGAAATAATCTGACCTATTAATTTTTTTATTGGAGATAATGATAGTAAATCATCAATTATTCCAATAAAAAAAACTATTATAAGACTAACTAATATATATTGAATAGAAGCTACATTTGTCCATAATATCAATGAAAAAATTAAACCTGAAAAAATTGCTATACCTCCAAATATAGGGATATTACCCTGGTGAGAATTCCTCAACCCTGATTTGACGAATAATCTACTTTTGTTTGAGAAATGAATAATTTTTGGAATAGCCAAATAAGTAACAATGAAAGAAGTTACACATGGAAAAAAAATAGTAAAAAGAATTGAATTAACTATACCCATCTCCTAACTTTTAATATTTGTCTTTAATGAATTAATATCAGACTCAACCATTATTTCACACATCTTTTTTATTCCTGTCTTAGGATTCCATCCTAATATTTTATTAGCTTTAGAATAATCTCCTATTAGGGCGTCTACCTCAGCAAGTCTAAAGAAATCTTTATTTACTTTAACAATTTTTTTTCCAGATTTTCTATCTATTCCTACTTCTGATATACCTAATCCTTCCCAAATTAAATCAACTCCTACAACATTAAATGAGTATTCTACAAATTCTCTAACTGTATGTGACTTATTTGTGGATAAAACAAAACTATCCGATTCACCATGTTGCATAATCTTATACATACCTTCAACATATTCAGGCGCATATCCCCAATCTCTGCTAGCATTTAAATTGCCTAATTCTAATACTTGGTCTATTCCTGCATTTATTCTTGAAACAGCATTTGATATCTTTCTAGTAACAAATTCTATTCCACGTAATGGAGATTCATGATTGAATAATATTCCACTACATGCAAAAATATCATGAGATTCTCTATAATTAGTTACCATCCAATGAGCATATAGTTTAGAAACTCCATATGGGCTTCTAGGATAAAAACTTGTTGTTTCTTTTTGAGGAACCTCTTGTACCTTTCCATATAATTCTGATGTTGACGCCTGATAAAACTTAATATCTTTATTTATAATCCTTATCGCTTCTAGTAGATGAGTTACACCAATGCCTGTAATCATTGAGGTAGCTAAAGGCTGATCAAAAGAAACATTAACAAAGCTTTGAGCTGCCAGATTATATATCTCATCTGGCATTATCTCAGAAACCATTCTTATTGTACTAGCGGCATCAATTAAATCATGTTCAATCAAATTCAATCTCTGATTATTTCTTATCCCTAAATAATCAATTCTCCAAAAATTTTGTGAGGAAGTTCTTCTGTAAGCTCCATACACAATATAATTCTTTTCTAATAATAATTTAGCTAAATATGCTCCGTCTTGACCAGTTATTCCAGTAATAATTGCCTTCTTCATTTCTATAAATTTTATGTAAATATAAATATTTTAATTATATAAAAATTTATCAGTCCAATGAGACAATGTGAATTTATCTGACACCTTATAAGCTATTATATTTAAACTCTCAGCTGCTTCAATATCAGAATCAGAATCTCCAACCATTATAGCTTTACTAAAATCCAATTCTGGAAAATCAATTTTTGATCTAATAAACATACCTGGTTTGGGTTTTCTGCAATCACATTTAATAGTTTCTAAATGCGGACAAAAATAAATCTTATCAACTCTACCTCCATGTTTCTTAATATCTATTAACATTTTTGAATGCAACTCATTTAATTCATTAATTGTCATTATTTTTTTTCCAATTCCTTGTTGATTGGTGACGACAAAGATTCTTTCAAAATGTTTTGATAATTTAGAGATAGACGTCAACACTCCTGATATATATTTTAACTGACTATAATTTTGGACATATCCATTAATTTTATGATTAATAACACCATCCCTATCTAAATATAACGTATCATAAATATTTTTTTTCATCCAAAAATCTTCTCTTCAATAAGTTGACATATAATATGCCCAATTAATATATGTGATTCTTGAATTCTTGGTGTGTTTGATGAAGGAACTCTTATTAGAACATCACATGTGTCATACATACCTCCAACATCATTTCCTGACAAACCTATTGTAAACATCCCTATTTCTTTTGCTTTCTTTAAAGCATTAATTATATTTTCTGAATTTCCAGAAGTTGAAATTCCCATTAAAATATCATCTTTTCTTCCAGCTGACTCTACCATTCTTGAATATATTTGACTATAACCATAATCATTAGCTACGGCTGTAATAAATGATGAATTGACATGTAATGCCTCAGCGAATAAAGGTTTCCTGTCAATATAAAATCTACCACTCAATTCTGCAGCAATATGTTGAGCATCAGCAGCGCTTCCACCATTACCACAAATTAAAAATTTGTTTCCTTTATTAAAAGTATCTATTGATTTATTTACAATATTTTCTATCTTATTAATAATGTCATCATTTATCAAGTGTTTTTTTACCTGAATTGAATCAAGAATACAATTTTTTATTATTTCTCTCACTGCTATTTATTATATATTGCTAATATATTAATTATGCTTTTGATTTTTGAGTTTTATAGATTAATTTACTATTTTTGGTAAAGTAAACATTAATGATGATTGATTTTGAATTACTTTATAAAAAAAGAGAAGAGTTTCGCACTCTATATCTATCAGCAAAACCATTCCCGCACTTAGCAATAGATAATTTTGCAGAAAGTGATAAAATAATAAAATTACACTCCCAAATTCCTGACTTAGATACTAAAAGCAAGGATTATATGTTTGCTAATAATAAATTTGAAAAATCAAATTATAAAACACTAGGTCCATTATTTGATGAATTATATAACGATTTATGTTCTGAAAGAATGAATGATTTTCTATCATTTATATCCTCAAAAAAGATAATTGTAGACCCAAAAAATCATGGTGGAGGTCTTCATCAGGGCAAAAAAAATAGTTCACTAGATATGCATCTAGATTTCAATTACCACCCAATGCATAAATACTTATATAGGGAGATGAATTTATTACTTTATTTAAATAAGGATTGGAGAGAAGAATATAAAGGTCATCTAAAAATAGAAGATCTTAGAACTGGAGAAAAAAAAGAAATTTCAGTTCCATTTAATAGATTAATAATCCAACAATGTGCTCCATATACTTTACATGGATATGATCAAACACGATTTCCTGAAAATCTATACAGAACCTCTTTTGCTACATATGCTTATCATCAACATATTCGATATTTGGAAGACCCAAGAACTACCGATTGGTTCCCAGCAGATGGATCTTCATTTAAAAAGTTTCTTGGACGGAAAATGAAATATTTAGTAAAGATCAAGACATCAATTTTTGGAAGTGGTACAGCTAAAAATTAATTTATTTTTTCATAAATATTTTTCATCTTTCTTCCAATCTCATTCCAAGAATATTTTGTTTTAATTTCATTTGAGGCCAAATCTTTACATTTAATTAATGATTTTTCATTAGAAAAAATTGATAAGATCTTTTGAGACAATGAATTAATATTTTCACTTTCAAAAATATAACCTGTAATATCATCATTAATTATCTCAGTAAATGGAAGTAGGTTTGAAACTAAAACTGGACAATTATAACTCATTGACATCATTAAAACACCACTTTGAGAAATCCTCTTGTATGGAAGGACTGATATGTCAGCAGAACAAAAATAATCAGCAACATGCTCAGACTTAATATATTTGTTATGGACTATACAGTTATCTTTAATACCTAAATTTTCAATCATTTCATTATATAAATTAAAATCATCTTCCCAAGATTTGCCAGCAATTAACAAAAAAATATCTGGATTATTTTTTATGACAATTTGCATTGATTTTAAAAGCAAATCTAATCCCTTGACTCTTTTTATCATTCCAAAAAATAGCAATACTTTTTTATGTTTAGGTAATCCTAATTTATTTCTAGATTTATTTTGATCATTTTTAATTGTAATAAAAGGCATATAATTTCCATGTGGTATTATGTGAATTTCTTTATCAATACCTTTAAACAATCTAATCATTTCTTGTTTGCTGTATTCATTATGAGTAATTAATTTATCTGATTTATTTAAAACATAATTTATCCATCTAAAGCTTCCTTCATTTTTTTCTAAGTTACTAATAACATCATGAACAGTATATACTACTTTCATTCCCAAAAATTTAGTAAGAAGCAAGTCAAATACTACTAAAGAATTTACATGAAACAAATGATAATGACATATTCTAGCTCCAAATATTCTAGCTCCAAAAATTGAACGGATACTTCCTATTAAATAGAAAAAACCTGCAATAAACCTAGATTTTTTATTAAAAATTCCTTTATAATAATTCTTTATAGATAATCCTTTGATTTTAGGATCATCAGTAATATCATTAGTATATAACCTTACGTTTAATCCCTGATCAATCAATCCAATAGATTGTCCAAACAAATAAAAATGATGTGACCCTCCCCTAGCTGCAACAGAATCAATAATAGCTATTTTTTTATTTTTTATCATTACAATCTAAATCCTTCAAAATAAGATCTGTTTATCAACATGAACGTTTTATAATTTGTTTTGATTTTTGAATTTGTAATAATTCTTAAATTATTTCTAAAAAACAAATAACATATGTATAAATATGAATAAAATGTACCTAATTTCCTTAAAAAATATACATGATTTCTTGTATTCTGTGATAGAAAAAAATCCGACCTATATTGTTTTTTATTAATATAATCTATTGATAATGTTAAACTTCCAACTTTATGAAAGAATTTAACATCTGAAAAATAAATCAATTTATGTTTTTTATTTTTAAATACTCTGTATAAAAAATCTGTGTCATCAAAGTAGACAAAGTATTTCTCATCCATAAATCCAATATCATTGAAAACTTGCTTATTTATCAACAAACAACAAGTTGGGGCATAATCTACTTCATAAACTCCATCATATAATCCTTTATCTATTTCTCTCAATCCGACATGTATCGGTGAAAAACCATTCCATCTAGAGAAATAACTTCCAGCGTACCATATTATATTTGTATTATCAAAATACATCATTTTGGGTACTACAAGTGAACAATTCTCTTGGCCTTGTACGTGCAACATTTTTCTTATCAAATCATTTTCAAACTCTACGTCATTATTTATAATTAAAATTTTATCACAACCATCTTTTATAGCTAATTTAACCCCAATATTATTAGCTTTAGCAACTCCAATATTTGAATCGTTCTTCAATAATCTTATTCTATCGTCTTGATAATCTTCTAAAATCTTTAATGTATTATCAGATGATTTATTATCTATTATATAAACATAAAAATCACTATATGTTTGATTAACGACCGAATTAATGAAGCCTTTTATAACTTTTTCTGAGTTATAAGTAATTGTAACTATTCCTATCATTTCCATCTATCTAATTTCTTTAACAAAAGGTCTTCTAATTTTTCAATATCATTGGAAAAATATTTGTCAATCTTTTTTTTTGTTATATCATCCAGCTGTGGTTTCTTACCATCAAGAAATAAAAAATTCTTTATTATTTTAATGAGTTGTTTGTGAATAAAGAGTTTTAATAATTTCCTGAAAAAATACAAAGAATAAAATTTTTTAATATAAATATTTCTTGGTAGAAAATATTTGTTATGTTTTGTTTTAGAGTCAATCTTAAGTCTTTTAATATTTAAAAAATCAAACACCTTAAAAACTTCCTCTTGAGTATTTTTAGTAAACTCATGATGCCAAATAACATGAATATTATTCCTTCCAAATATTTTAATGTAACGTTTAACTTGATCATAGTATCTTCCTAATTTGAAATATTGCTGAAAAAACAAACTATTTTTTTCATCAAAAACTTCCAAAAAACTCTTATTATTTAAACCAAGTCTAAAATCCATCAAATAATGTGAATAAGCTCTTTCAGATGGATTCCTTAGCATAATAATTATCTTTGAATTTGGATTATACTTTATAATTTTTTTTGGGACTTCTGGATAATATAAATAAGAAACAGAAGCCTCTCCCAAAATTTTTTCATTTTTATAATGATTAAATAAATCGTGGTATTTTTTTTCTGTACTTATTCTAGATTTTATATAATAAATATCTTGATTATGTAATTCAGCACGAGAGAAAAAATCAGGCTCCTTCTCACTGCTCATTAATACATCTACATGCTGAGACAGATAATTGTATAATGAAGTAGTTCCTGCTTTTGGAGCTCCTACAATAAATAAATTTACTTTCATTAATTTAATATTCTCTTTATAATTAACTCTCTAAGGTTCTTAACTCTTCTAATATTTAAGAAAAAAGATATAAACATCTTAAATGGAAAAGTAATAAAAAATATTATAATATTAAAATTGAAAAAACTTATATTTTTAATCTTATATCCATTTTTTAGCATATTAATACGACAGATTTTCTGACACAAATAAATTTCAGCATTTAATAAACCTCCTGATTTCCATTTACCAATATTATTTGAAACAATTCCATTTTTATTATCTAAATCATGATTAGTAGATGAACCTATTTTAGGAACATCTAACATTTTTAAATCAAATTCTATTTCTAAGAAATTGCAGACTTCCTTAATCTTTTCTTCAGGAAAGTTTGCTAATTCTTCATATTTTACATTTATAATTTGATCTTTTACTTTTTTTGTAGCATTAATTGAGGAATTCCATATTTTAGAAATAGTAATTGGATGATAATTGAAAAAAGAACGGACTGACTCTGAAAATGGAATTAAATTAGCTCCTAAATACCTTCTTTTCCATTTATTCTTTTGAGACAATAAAATATCTCTAGGATCTCTAATCATGTTTATTATCTTGACGTTTTGAAAATTTGAAAGGATTTCACTAAGATAAAAAACATCTCTAGGAGTTTGATTACAAATATGTATCCTCTTATTGTTCTCACACATATAGTTTAAAAAAAGATCAAATAATTCTAAAGAATTTAGTTTTTTATTGCCTAACCATTCAATAGAAATATCATCAAATTGACTCTGATTTTTTTGTTGAAAAATTCCAAATTTTTGTATGCATAATAATTTTGAAAACAAATAGACTGAGTCAGAAAAATTAAGAATTTTATTTTGGTCTTTAGATGTCCACAACTGTCCGAAAAAATGAATTTCATTTAAAGTAATAATATTAGAATGTTTGCCTAATATTCTACTCATCATAGTAGTTCCACTCCTACTATTGCCAACTATAAAAATTCTTTTATTAATTAATTTCATTATTTTTCAGAAATAAAATCCCTTCAGGATGAGCTTTGTCATATAAATTATTACTATAAAACTTATGAATATTTTCTCCAATGAGTGTTAAACTACATTCCTGCCAATCAATTACATATGTTATTAACTTTTGTCCATTATTATTATAACATTGATAATAATATTTTTTATCTTCTTTCTTTTTCTTAATTATAGTAATATTCTTTTCAAATATTTTCGATAATAAAAGTAAAGAGCTATAAGGACTTTGAATTTCAAATTTTTCTTTATTATTTCTAAAAATTGAACCTCCATAATCTCTTCCTCCTAAATTATGATACGTTGTTAATGTAATATTCATAAGTTTTTTATTGCTCATTAACTCTAGAAAATACTGAGATACATATAATGCTTGAAACATAGTATTACTTGTCTTTTTAGCTATCTGAAGATTCCACTCTGTTATCCATATCTCTTTATCAAAAATTGAATTGTATTTTTGAATTTCTTTAGGAAATAATTCAAATAAGAATGATAAACATCTATCTAAATATATTTCAAATGCCTCAGTATCATTATTACCTTCCTCTTCAAAAGAAATCATCTGTCCATATTGTTTTTTACCTTTAACAACTTTTGCATACGAATGAATTATTATAGCATCATAAAAATTCATTTCTGAAAGTTTCTTGTTCCATATGGTATGTCTATGAGTTGATGAAGAATGTATAGGAGCTGCTACAATAGCTGTCTTAATGTTAGGATAGTTCTCTTTAACTAAATCAGAACATCTTTTAGCGTCAATTATATACTCATCTATAGTATAACCTTTATCAAAAAAACTTTTATTTGAAAGTTCGCTTCCTAATTCTACTCCTATTATTTCTAAGTTATTATCTTGTATCTTTTTGATCATCTTAATAATATCGTCGTTTCTTGAAAACATATTTGCAACTAATACTACTTTAGAATTTGTGTTTTTAGCTAAATAAATAAAATCGTCAATATAGTCATGTGTATGACCTTTGTCAATGTTTGCTTGATTTAATGCCTTTGACCTCTCAACAAATCTACTCCCATCATAAATTTCTATCTCATTAAAATCAAATCCATAACCATTCTTTCCAAAATGATAAAAATTTCCAACTGCCCCTCCAGGAAACCTTAATACTTGTGGGTTAATTTTCTTAACTTTATTTAAAAAATTATTATCATATACATTAAAATATGTAAATGTATTAGAAGTTGCAAATCCATAAAGATTATAATTAAATAAATTAGAGATCTCTTGAGATTTTAATCCAGAAAAATTAATTATTGAAAAAAATAAAATACTAAAAAAAAATTTCATTGAATAAATAATTTATTTCAATTTATTAATGATTAACCCTTTTTCTAATAATTCTTCTAAAGATTTATTATAGTTATCATCATTTACTTTCTGAGTCAAGACCCATTTTACAAATTCCTTTATTCCTGTTTCAAAATCATACTTCGGTAAATATGAAAGGTGCTTCTTAATTTTAGAAATATCTGCATAATTATGTCTAATATCACCATGCCTATATTTGCCTGTGACCTTTATATTAATATCTGAATCATATAATATTTTTAATAAATCTGCTACCTCTTTAACAGTTGTTGCTTCACCAGAACCTACATTAAATATTTTCCCTGAAGCTTCATCACTTTCAATACTAAGAACAGTCGCTTCTACAACATCATCTATATATACAAAATCTCTAGTTTGTAAACCATCCTCGTATACTTCTATATCATTATTGTTTAATATCTGAGTAGAAAAAATAGATAATATACCAGTATATGGATTGATTAAAGATTGGCCTGGTCCATAGACATTTTGATATCTTAAAATTACTGCATCTATATTTAATGTTTTACTCATTAAAATTAATATGTCTTCTTGATGTTTTTTATTCATTCCATAAAGAGAAGAGGGATGGGCTTTAGAATTTTCATCTGTTGGTAATAAATCTAATAATTGACCAGTTTCTTCGCACCTTAAATCCCAAATATTAGATGAAATATCAATATTTTTCCTTTCAGATGGATATACAACTCCATAATTATTACTAGAATACTTTCCTTCTCCATAAATTGATCTTGAAGATGATAATACAATTTTCTTTACACTATGATTATTATTAGAAAGCACATCTAACATTATACTTATTCCCATTACATTAACTTCTGTATATCTTCCTATTTTATACATTGATTGTCCTGTGCCAGTCTCTGCCGCTAAATGAACAATGATATCTTGGTTTTTAATTGCTTTTTCCCAGTCCTCACTACTTCTTACATCCCCATGAATAAATTTGCATTTTAACTTTATTCTATTTAAAGATTCTGAGGGATCAGGCCCATGCACTTGTTCTGAAAGGTTATCTAACACAGTAATATTATATCCTTTTTTATATAATTTTTCTGTAAGTCTTGTACCAATAAAACCTGCTCCACCTGTGATTAATATATTTTCCATTTTAATAATTTATTTAGTAAATTTATAAAAAAAAGATGTCATTCCAGAAACAATCAACATTAAATAGAAAGGTCTAAATAAAAGTGGTTCAGAAAATAGGGATAAAACAATTATAAATAAAAAAACTAATTTATTCTTCTTAAATAAATTCTGTCTATACATACAAAACATCAGAAATATAGACATTGGTATTCCCATTGCAGCAAACAAAAAAGTAATAGAGTTAGAGCTTCCCTTTTCTTTAGATTTAGCATTAGATTTTTGTCCTGTATATGACTCTATATCTTCTCTAACTTCATCACTTAAATAATAGTTATTCCTAAAAGAAGCAAAATGCTCAAAATCTAACCCAATTCCGGTAATTGGATAGTCCTTAGTAATTGATATAGTTTGAATAAAATCAAAATATCTTTTTTGGAATGATGATGTTTCAAGTTTGTCATTAATATTGTTTTTTGCAATATAATATGTAGGGATAAGTAAAAACATTGAAAATAATATAAGAATAGGATTCTTTCTTAAATAAGATCTAAATATAAAAAATATTATAACTAACATTATAACTAAACCTGTAGTAGAATAAGTTGTAAAAACTGCTAAGATTATTAGAATTATTATTAATCTACTCCTTCTATAAATTAATCCTTCTAAGTATAATAATATATTTAAGTAAATTTGATTTATTCCTGGTTCCCAAAACCATCCCTGATTCCTAACAAACTCTATTCCATATATATATAAAGAAGATCTTTCAGGATTATAAAAAAATAGATTGCCAAATGAATAAACGACCTTATCTATGTTGTAAAAAATTGTATTTAATGAACCTTTAACAAACGGGTATATTATAAAATTTACTAATGAAAAAAACAATACTATTCTTAATACAAATCTAAGAATAGATAAAAAATATTTTCTATCTCTATTATTAAAAAAATGTATGATAATAATAATACAACTCAAAATATTTAATAGATGAAAAACATATTTTATAAACTTCTGATCTCCAATAGAGGTTATATAATTAATTAATATTAATGAAGAAAAAACTATTATAGACAAAACAGATGAGTTAAAAAGCGGTTTTTCTATTTTTTTTTGATTGATAATTAAAGTAAAAAAAGAAATTAAAAACAATAAAATAGTTAATGGATTTCTGTGAAAAACAAATAACAAACCTCCTCCACTCATCACAAGTAAAGCAATTAAGACAATATCCAAAAATCTATAAAAAGGCAATACTTTTATTAGTTTATTTTCTCCCATTTATTCAATTGATGATTATACTTTTTAATAACTTTTGCGGGGGATCCAACAGCGACAGTAAAATCTGGTATATCATTAGTAACTACAGCATTTGCTCCAATAATACAATGTTTACCAATAGATGAACCAATCACACATACATTTTCTCCAATCCAACTATTACTACCAATTCTGACTTCTTTAGTAACTTTAATACCCTGGTCTTTTATAGGAATATTTACATCTTTATAATGATGTAAATTATCTGAAATATAAACATTATCCGAAATTAAGACATTATTCCCTATATCAATGTTTTCTACAGAGACAATATGAGAAAATCTTCCAATATATGTTCCCGATCTTATTTTTAATATTGGATCAATTTCTGATGACTTTAGAGCTAATATCCAAGATCCTTCATTAATATGAACTTTATCTCCAATTTCTACATACTTTGCTCCATTTACTCGAAATGGAAAAAACATTGTGGATCTTTTTCCAAATCTTTTAAAACTCCATGAATATAATAGAATAAAAAATGCCTTGCATAACTTTAATTTTATCTTCTGAAATAATTCTAACATAACTTCCATTTTTTTAGGTTAATTAACAGATTTTCTTCTAATTTCTCAATATCAGATTTAAAGTATTTCTCATAACAAATTAATCTATGTTCATCTGTAAGAGGTTCCACATCTACTGGCTTGTTATTAACAGCTTGTATCTTATTTCTAATTTTCTGACGTAATGAAGAAGAAGTAATAATTCTTTTTAAGAATTTCTTAATGAAAAAATCTTGTTTCATTAACTTTTTCAAAGTCTTTGATTTAGCTATACTTGCAACATTACTTTTAAAATTACAATCTAATTTAATTGAGCTATCAACATTTAAAAAATTTAAAATTTTCAATACTGAATTTGGTGTATCATTAATAAAATCATCAAACAGAATAATACAAAACTGTTTTCTATTGAAAAAATTAAGGTATTCTTTAAAATGTAATGAATATTTTCCTGAATGAACATAACAAAATTTTGCAATAGAAACATCATCTCCATTTTCTCTAAATTTTTTTAATCTATCATGTTCTAATTGTAAAGAACCTAAAAAACTCTCTTTCTCAAATAAGTCTCTTTTTGAATGAAGATAATGAGAATAAGCTCTGTCAACAGGGTTTCTCAATAATACAATAAACTTAACATTCTCTCCTAATGTTTCTTTAATTCTTTTTGCAGCAAATTCATTTGCTAAATATGAGGGAGTAAATTCACCAATCATGTTTTGTTTTAGTGATGAAAAATATGTACTTGAGTACCATTTTACACCTCTTAACCAATTATCTCTATTATCAAAAAAATGAGGTTCTTTAAATGATGACATGCCTATTTCAGGATGTTGCTGTAAAATATTATATAATGAAGTAGTTCCTGACTTTGGAGCTCCTATACACAAAAAATTTGGCAAAATTATTTTATCCATTTATCTAAATCTTTATCTATTATTTTTGACAATTCTGAAATATCTTCTTTAAAAAAATCTTTTAATAATAATCTTGTATCTCTACTCATAGGATTTATATTTCTTTTAAACAAACTTAATAACTTTTTTTTATGGTGTTTTAATAAATTAATTGATAATATAAAAGAAACTATTCTCTTAATCATACTATCTTTTTGCAAAAAAACCTTAAAATATTTGTTTCTCCACTTCTTTCCTCCAACGTTTATCTTTATTGAAAGATCTACATTATAATTTGAATTCACTTCTAAAAATTTAAATACCTTTTTGAGTTCTAATTTAGGATGTGTCTTTAAATCCTCATGTAATAATATATGAACATTTTTAAAGTTTTCCTGATATAATTTAACCATTTTGTAATATAGCCCCATATCCCTATACATCACCATAGGTGTTAGATTTAAATCTTTTTTTATTCTATTCTCTTCATTCTCCAAAGCTTCTTCAAAATTTAAATATTCCTTCATGCTCCTAGAAACATGATAATAAGCCGAATAAGCTCTATCTATTGGATTCCTTAAGATAATAATAATCTTAGTATCGCTTCCTAAATATTTCTTAATATTCGTAATAGCTAATTCTGAATAATACAAATAAAATACTGAGGCCTCACCCACTGCTTTTTCCTCATTAACCCTTGAAAATAAATCTTTATAATCCTTAAAGTTCCAAACACCAAAATGTAAACGATTTTGCACTTCTTCCTTAACCATAAAATGAGGTTCTTTTGCATTATTCCCATTTTTATCGATATAAGACATAAAAACATCAGGATGTTGATTTAAATAATGATGTAATGATGAAGTTCCACTCTTAGCAGCACCAACAATTAAAAAATTTGGCAGTTTTTTTCTCATATCTTTAAAAATGGTATATAAAAAGAATAGAAACCAAACTTTTTCTTTACTACAATCACCATAGCAATATTCCAAAAAGTTAAGCTAATCATTGATGATATGGCAGCTCCATTAATTCCATGTAATGGAATCAAAAAGATATTCAAAATAACATTCATAATAGCTCCTATCATTAATATACTTGCAAAATAATTCTGATTACCAGTCATTTGAAGAACACCACCCACAGAACCACAAAAAGAACTGACTAATCTACCAACTGACAATAAAATAAATGCAAAGACACCAACTCTAAACTCATCTCCAAATAGTCCTAAAAGAAAATCAGGTATTAAAAAAAAGATAAATACTAAGGGTATAGTTGTCCAAAAAATAATTTTGGTTGATTGATTTACTATTTTCTTTAATCCTTCAATATTATTATTCCCATACATTTCAGCAAATTTTGGAGCGGCTATACTATTAACAGACATTAACGCTACTGCTGCAAACATTGATAATTTGAATGCCGTATGATAAATACCTACTTCTTCCGAATTAGTTCTAATTCCTGAATTTACTTCTGGTGTATCAATAGCAGCAAGCATTAATTTATCAGTCCACGCCATTATAAATTGTACTGATTGTGCAAACATCAACGGTAATGATATTTGAAACAATGATTTATAACTTCTAATTTTCTCCTCTGCAGATATAATACCAGAAGACTTCTTTAAAAAACTATATCTAAATGAAATAAAAGATAATATACATATTATTAAAATACTAATTAAATATGCATAAATTGGGACAGAATCATCTTGAAAAAACTGATATAAAACTAGAATTACAATTATAGAGAATAAAGATTGAGAAACTCGGTAATAAAAAGAAAATTCTAAAATTTTCTTTAATCCTCGTAGACTCTGATAATTTATCATGAAAAAAGACATTGGAAGTACAAAAAAAGCATTCAATTTAATAAATGAAGAATCAATTTTAATAATTTCAGAAATTAAATCAGCGTAAAAGAACATTAACAAAGAGGACGCTATTGCAGATACTGAAACAATATAAATAGTTTGTATTCTAAAATTGATAATACTTTTCCATTTATCTTTGAAAGCATACTCAGAAATAAACCTAATAGAAGTAGTATCTAAACCTAACTTTGAAATTAGCGTGAAAAATCTTAAGACTATTATTGCTAACACATAATCTCCCAATCCTTCTGCACCAAATAAATTAGCTATAATTAGTGTTAAAAAATACCCAATAATCAATCCAAATAATCTCAATATTAATGAAACACTACTACCTTTTAATATCTCTGAAAAATCAGTATCATTAAACAACTTATTAATTCTATTAATCATCAAAATTTATTTAACTATAAACCATGGGTTTAATAATTCTTCTTTATTATATTTTAATAACAATTCTGAGTCATATTGCAAAACACTAAATCCAGCTATTCTACATATAGCGTCACCAGCAGCTGTATCCCATTCCATAGTTGGCGCAAATCTTGGATAAACATCTGCTGTGCCTTCAGCTACCATACATAATTTTAATGAAGATCCTTTAGAAATAATTTCCACTTTTTCATGTAATTTTTCCATTTCTCCAAAATATTCTAGTGTCTCTCTTGACATATGAGATCTAGAACCTACCATAACAAAATTATTTCTATTTTGATTTAATGGGAGCTTTTCAGATCTTTTTATTAATTGATCTAAACTTGAGATAGTATCCTTTTCTACAGATTTAAATGATCCTAAATTCTCAGATGCAAAATATAGCACGTTTGTAACAGGAACATAAACAATACCCATCACAGGATTGCCTTTATTAACAAGCGATATATTGACAGTAAACTCTCCATTTTTTTTTATAAATTCTTTTGTTCCGTCAAGGGGGTCTATTAACCAGAAATAATCCCATATCTTTCTAACAAAGAATGGAACCTCAGCACCTTCTTCACTTAATATAGGAATAGATAAACTTTTTAAACAATTTTGAATAACTTCATTACAATTCTTGTCAGCTTTAGTTAATGGCGAATTATCTGATTTTTCTTCAATACGAAAATCAGTATTGTAAATTTTCAAAATTTCATTTCCCCCCAAAATACTAGCATTAATTGCTTCAATTAACAATTTATTAAAATTCATAATTTATTTCTTTAAAAAAATATTAACCGCATTTGATGTCCCTACTCTATCAGCTCCAGATTCTAACATCTTCTTAAATTGAAAATAATTAGAAATTCCTCCTGACGCTTTAATTAACATTCCTTTAGACCATGTTTTCATTAATTTAATATCTTCAATAGTCGCTCCAAAACCTCCGTAATAACCAGTAGAGGTTTTTAAGAATATTTTTTTTAAACTACTAGCAAAATTATTATTAATTAACAATGATATTCTTGAACAGATGTTTTTTACCTCGTCATCTGAAAGAGCTCCTGTCTCAATTATCCACTTAACATCATTATTATTTTCTAAACTTAATTTTGTACAAGAAATAATATCATTATCAAATTTTTTAAATCTTTTTTGCTTGAATGAATTATAGTCACAAACAAAATCTAATTCATTAGTGCCTAATTTTATAGATTTAAGAGCTTCTGTTAATTTCAATTGTGTAGATGACGTGCCTAATGGAAAATCTACTACAGTTCCTAAAAGCACATCAGATTTATGTTTTTCTATAATTTTCTTAGCTAACTCTAGATAATTTGATCTAATCATTACAAGCTTAAAATTATATTCAATAGCATCTTGCACTAATTGAATAATTTTATTTTCAAATTCAATCTTATTACCATCAAAGTCATTAAATAATGTCAAAAATGTAGAGTCTAGATACTGTTCTGTTTTCATTTCAAATATTATATATCCTCTCACAAATTTACTAAATTTATGTCATTTATGTAATAAATTTCATTTTCGATATTAATTTATTAAATTTGTAGACTAAATTTATGAAAGAAGAAAAAGAAAATATTTTTACAGTTTTTGACGAAACATTGCAAAGAAAAGATAAAGAAAGTTTTCTTAAGCACAATTCTAAAGTAATTTGGCTTACGGGATTGTCAGGATCTGGAAAAACAACAATAGCGAAAAAATTAGAAATTCTTTTGCATAAAAAAGGAGTCCTTTCTACGATTTTAGATGGAGATAATATAAGGGTTGGTATTAGCAATAATCTTTCATTTTCTCAGAAAGATCGTGAAGAAAATATTAGAAGAATTTCAGAAGTTTCTAAACTTTTTATTAATTGTGGTATTGTTACAATTAATTGTTTTGTAAGTCCTACAAACAAAATCAGAAATATTGCAAAAAAAATTATAGGCCCGAATGATTTTATTGAAGTTTTTGTAAATGCCCCGTTAGAAATTTGTGAAAAAAGAGATGTAAAAGGATTATACGAAAAAGCTAGATTAGGAATTATAAAAGATTTTACCGGAATTAATTCTGTTTTTGAAAAACCAAAAAATCCTAATTTAGAAATTAATACATCTAAACTATCAATAGATGATTCAATAAAAAAAATTATGGATTTCATTATCCCAATAATTAAAAAAACATAAATTATGAGTTCATACAATTTGACACATCTAAAAGAATTAGAATCTGAAGCTATATTTATTCTACGTGAGGTAGCAGCTCAATTCGAAAAACCAATCATGTTGTTTTCAGGTGGAAAAGATTCAATTATTATGTTTCATTTAGCTAGAAAAGCATTTTTCCCTGCAAAAATACCTTTCCCATTAATGCATGTGGATACTGGACATAATTTTCCTGAGACTATTAAATTTAGAGACTCTCTAATAAACGAAACAGGTGAAACCCTTATAGTTAAATATGTACAAGATTCAATTAATCGAGGTACCGCTACGGAAGAGACAGGTCCAAATCCTTCTAGGAATGGATTGCAAACTATTACTCTTTTAGAAGGACTTGAAGAAGGTAAATATGATTGTGCTATGGGTGGAGCAAGAAGAGATGAAGAAAAAGCTAGAGCAAAAGAAAGATTTTTTTCTCATAGAGATGAATTTGGTCAATGGGACCCTAAAAATCAAAGACCTGAATTATGGAATTTATTTAATGGAAGAAAAAAAATTGGAGAACACTTCAGAGTATTTCCAATTTCAAATTGGACAGAAATGGACGTGTGGCAGTATATATTACATGAAAATATTAAACTCCCTTCATTATATTTTTCTCATAAAAGAATGGTAGTAAACAGAGATGGTGTATTATTAGGCAAATGCGACTATATAACTCTTAAAAAAAATGAGATTTGGGAAGAAAAAATCGTTAGATGCAGAACAATTGGTGATATGACATGTACTGGAGTAAATGAATCAAATGCATCAACCATTGAAAACATTATTGAAGAAGTAGCTTCCACAAGAGTTACTGAGAGAGGTGGAAGGGCAGATGATAAAAGATCAGAGGCTGCCATGGAAGATAGAAAAAAAGAAGGTTATTTTTAAAACTTAAACCAATGAATAAAACTAAAGGATACTTAGATATGGAATTATTACGTTTCACAACAGCTGGAAGCGTAGATGATGGCAAAAGTACATTAATTGGAAGATTACTCTATGATAGCAAGGCAATATTTGAAGACCAAATGGATATACTTGAAGAAACATCAAGACAAAGAGGTGAAGATAATATAAATTTAGCACTATTAACTGATGGTTTAAGATCAGAGAGAGAACAAGGAATAACTATTGATGTCGCTTACAGATATTTTGCTACGCCCAAGAGAAAGTTCATTATAGCTGATACTCCTGGTCATATTCAATATACAAGGAATATGGTTACTGGAGCTTCAACAGCTAATTTAGCAATCTTATTAGTAGATGCTAGACATGGAATTATTGAACAGACGAAAAGACATGCTTTCATTGCTTCACTATTACAAATACCTCATATAGCTGTCTGTGTAAATAAAATGGACCTAGTAGATTATGGACAAGAAGCATTCGAAAATGTCAAATCTGAGTTTCAAAAATTTTCTTCAAAATTAGAAATTAAAGATGTTCACTTTATACCTATATCAGCTCTACATGGTGATAATGTAGTAGACAGATCAAATAATATGAAATGGTATGAGGGTTCAACTCTAATGCATCTTCTTGAAAATATTCATATCGGATCTGATCATAATCATGTTGATTGTAGATTCCCAGTACAATATGTGATTCGACCACAATCTAAAGAACATCCAGACTTTAGGGGATATTCTGGAAGAATAGAAGGTGGTGTATTTAAATCTGGTGATAAAATTACTGTACTCCCCTCTGGATTTACTTCAAAGATTAAATCAATAGATACATTTGATGGGAAAATTAAAGAAGCTTTCTCTCCAATGTCAGTATGCATTACTTTAGAAGATAATATCGATGTTAGTAGAGGTGATATGATAGTCAGAGAAAATAATCAACCTAATGCTAAACAAGAAATTGATATAATGTTATGCTGGATGAATGAAAAGAAAATGTTAGTTGGCGGAAAATATACTATTAGACATACCACTCAAACAGCAAGATGTATAATTAAGGAATTAAAGTACAAAATAGATATCAATACTCTACATAGAAATGAACAAGAAAAAGATTTTGGATTAAATGATATTGGTCGTATTTTAATTCGAAGTACTAAACCACTATTTTTTGACTCCTATAGAAGAAATAGAAATACTGGAAGCATTATATTGATAGATGAAGCTACAAATGAAACAGTAGCTGCTGGAATGATAATTTAAATTCCGATTATCCTAAGGTACATTTAATTGGGACTGTATATTTTACAGGTACTGGTTTTCCTATTTGTTTACCTGGTGTGAATACTGGTAATTTTTCAACAGCATCAATAGCAGCTTTATCAACATGTTTATCTAAACCCCTCAGAATTTCAATCCTACCAACTTTACCGTCTTTCTCAACAACGAATGATAGTATCACTCTTCCTTCAATTCCATTTGCCTTTGCTATTTCAGGATATCTGAAATTCTTTGAAATTAATCTAATAATTTCTGATTGAGTACATGCTTCATCTTCACAATCACCTAAAAGGGGCATTTGTTCTACAGAAATAAAAGGTTCTGTATATTCTTCTTCAAAATCAGGCATCATCTCTTCTTGATCAGTATCAACTGTCTCTACTTCTAGCTCAGTTTCTAATTCCTCCTCATTTTCTTTAACTTCTATCTCTTCTGGAACTTCTGGTGGAGCTTCTGGTGGAGGTGGTGGCTTGAGTTCCTCAGGTCGAGTAATCTCTATATCTTCTTCATCTAGTTCAGCTAAATCTACATCGCCTAAGTCTCCTATTATTTGAGCGTCATAAGATTTCCATTCATATGCAATTATTGCTAATGACAAGGATATTATTAAACCAATTTGAAAAAATATACCTTTCTTTTTTTCTAAATCAGCATTTGGATTCTTTTTTAAATTCATACTTACGATATTAAATCTTTATATTCAACTGATGATAATAATCCCTCTGATAAATCAGAACCAGAGACATCTATCTTAACTATCCATCCATTACAATACGGATCACTATTAATTAATTCTGGATTATCTTCGAGACTTTCATTAATTTCTATTACTTTACCAGCGGTAGGCATGAATAAATCGGAAACAGTTTTGACTGCTTCAATAGTTCCAAAAACCTCTTCACCATCTAATTCTTCTGACAATGTATCTACTTCTACAAAAACTATGTCACCTAGTTCTGATTGTGCAAAATCAGTAATTCCAATAGTAGCTATATTTCCTTCTATTTTTAACCATTCATGGTCTTTGGTATATTTTAAATTGTCAGGGATGTTCATTTTTTTTTTTTTTACAAAAATACAATTTTACACAAGTTATCAAAATTATCCAGCCAAAGTAAATCTCAAACTAAATCCAGCGTTAGTGATTGCACCAGGATAACTGGTAGAAATAAATGGATTTGTAATTACCTTTTCGTAAAATAATTTAAAATTTAATCTTGAGTTTACTACATAATCAGAAGCAAATTTAATGCTAATTATCTTTTGACCCATAGTAATCTGTTCTTCATTTTCTACTATTTTTCGAATTACTGTTTTATTATTTCTAATATTAAGGTCTAATTTCAAATCTAAATCAGATGAAATTTTTGTGCCTTTTCCTCCTGACTTAAAATTAAATTCTACATCCTTTATTCTATAACCAGTACCAATAACATATTCACTTCCAACGATTTCTGTTAATTGATTGTTTACCAATGATAAATTTAAAACTCTATTTTTCTTAACTTCTATTCTAGTAATTAAAGAGTTTTTCCATGTCATATCAACTTTAATTAATGGTGAAAATTGCTCATTAATTGTGACTTGACCTATTTCATAATAAGAAAAATAATTTCCTGTATTAGGATTTATTGTAGATGACCATCCGGTCCCATTATCATCATAATCTAAGCTTGTTATGTATGATCCAAGTGAATAAGTTGATCTATAGGCATGTCCTAAAGTAAAAGTTTGAAAACGTTTTTTTATAAACTTTACCTGCATCAATCCATCATAATTTATTCTCCAATTTGGCAATGGAATTATTGGCATACTTCTTAATGAAATTGATAAGGGTCCTTGAGCAGAATAGGCTGCTAAAAAAGAGGGAATCAAGACATCCTGAGAAGTTGCTCCATAACCTTCTGGGAAACCAGTAGAATCAATCATTCCTGAATAATTTGGATTTTCAGAAGCTACTCTTTTTGAAATCTCGTTCCGGTAATTTCTAAAAGTTTCAAAAACTTTTGATGATGAAGATTCATCATCCTTACCAAATGCTGTTCTAAATGAAATAAAAGAAATAGAATAACTTCCTTGTTCTGTAGGGGAAAAACTTAAAAAAATATTATCATCTGGTGACCATCTATAGTACTCTTGTTGATTCAAGGAAGTATTTTTATTAGCTGTTAGTTCAATTCTAAATTTATTAAAAGGTTCAATTGTGCTTCTAAGTACTAAATTTGAAGAATTATTTCTCTTATATAAAGTATTTAAATTAATATTTTTTGTGATCCACCCATTATTACCAGCTAATGAAATAAATTCTCTTTGACTTCCTAATACAAATGGTATTCCTGGGGCAATCTCTCCCCATTGTTGACCAAAGAAATTAGATTCAGGAAGAAAACCGGGGATAAAAGTTCCTTTATTTTTGGTCAAATTAAAAGATATATTTTTCAATCCTAATGCAAATCTTAATGCATGTTTAAATATAATATATTTATCCTTTTTTTTCTCAATATCCTCGTTATCATTCAATTTATTATTCCTATTATTCCTGATGTTCCTATTTCTCTTATTATTATTCCTCTTAGATAAGAGTTTTTTGAAATATGGAACCTTATTATAAAGCGTAGTTAAATTTATCTGTCCATTATACTGAATATTACTTGAGTTTTGTATATTATTTCCTAACTCTGACAATGATAATGGAGCTGCTGTCCAATCATAATTAGAGCTATATCTTGTATTTAAGCTTAAAAAGTTTGTAATTGGTATTCTATTTAAAGGTAACTGATAATTTACTGAAAAATCGTGGTGATAAATAGTTGTCCTCCCTCCACTAAGAAAATTATTCCATATTGTATCTCTTTTCTCTCTAAAAAAAGGATCATTTCTATCTATCTTGCCCTCAGGTTCATCAATACTAGATTGATTAATTGCAGAAAAATCTAACTTTATTGTCCTAGTCAAGTCATATTTGAACTGATAACTTCTATTCCAATTAAAATACTTGTTATATGTAGGTTCAATAATCATGTAAGAGTTATTCACATTTCTTAATAAACTTTCATTATACATTCTTTCGAAATCAGAACGAAAAGAAAAAGATTTTGGCATAACAAAAAAGTTGATGTCTTTAATTAATCTAGCATAAACCCCATTTCCTATCTTAAGTTTAGTAAATGGTTTTATATTTTTTGGTCTATTATTAAAATTATAAGTGAGAGCTCCTCTATAATTTGTAGTTTTATTATTTTCAGTATTAATATTTCTTACAAACATTTCATTTTTTGAATATGAAAGAGTGAAATTTTCTAAATCGTATATTTTAGGAGGAGAATTCTTCTGATCATTTTTCTTATTTTGGACAGGTATTTTTCTAATATTCGTAAAATTAATAGACTTTCTGCTAACATAATCCTGGGCTATATATTTCAGATTATCTTTTTCAGACTTTGTCCCCATTGACTCTAAAGATGTGCTTAATAATATATCTGGATCTAGTGGGTTGTACTGTGGATTACTTATCTGTTCAGATGTACTTATATGCATTGGAATTTTAACTCCATACTTTTCTGGAAAAAATTTCCCCAATTCTAAATTAGTTGAAATATCATACTGATAATCATTAGATTTTTGTCTTTCATTAACTTTTTTCTCAATAGAACCAAAACCAATAGTACTTATATTTCCGGCTATGTTTAATGTTCCAAAATCAGCCATCTTAGTAGTTAACCTAGCATTTGCTGCCCATCCTCCATATTCATCAAAATCAGTTAATCTTAATTCATTAACCCAAATCTCACCACATTTTGATAGACCATCATCTTCTGAATCAACAGTTGTTTTTTTAGGATTTCGTACTCCTATCATTATTGTTTTTACACGGCTAAGATTTGGATTACCTACAACTGTAATTTTCTTTCCAGATCCTAAAAAAACAGTATAAGGTATACTAACATCATTTAATGAAAAATTTCTTTGTTGTTTAGCTAATTGAAAATCTTCAAATAAAATATCTATATTATTTTCTTCAGGCCATACCTCTATCCTAGAATTTTCTCCATGTCTTGTTACCTTTAATGGAATCTCATATTCATAATAATTTGAAGTGAAATCTGTTCCTAAACGAATAAAACAAGAAATATCTCCATCTTCTAAATTATCATCGAAACCTTCAGCATGCACAAACATTTTTAATCTCTTATATGCTCTTACATCAAAATCTGATGTTTTGTAAGCAGCTCTTGCATCTCCATCTTCTAAATTACATATTTTTAATACTAAAGATTGTTCGTTATCTCTTCTTAAAGTTGTAGTAGTATTATCAATATTTTGTTCAATCCCTGGTGGTAACACATAGTTAATAGGGTTACGTCTTCCATTCTCTTCAATATTTACTGAAGAAACATCAAATAACGTCTGATCTAAAATATCATTTGGAATATACTCACCTCCTTGAGTTAATTCAAGATTATATCTTCTCCATTCACCTCTAACCAATTCTAATGTAGCAAATCTACATATAATTGGTTCATGGAAATCTGTAAGAATCATCCTCATAAACCTTATTGATTTAAAATCTTGTATTCCTCCAACAACTTTTTCAGGATTATATACTGGAACTCTAAATTGGTACCATTTGATTGACCTTTCATTACCATTCTTAGTGGTGACTGTAGTTTCCAAAATATCTGAAATATATGGATTTGATACATTCATAGTCAATGGAGATAACCTTATTTTATACTGAAAATAACTTTCAGAATCTCCTAAAGTATTATCTCTATTAATATCTTCACTATTAGGAATTGTTGTAGCAGATGTTGAGTAAGTTTCAATAGATTGTTCGGTAGTAGAAGAATTTCCTTCTTGATTATTATAATTTTTATACCTATCTAAAATTGGAGTTTCCAAATTATCAAATTGACTTCCTCTGAAATAAGAAAAATTATCCCCAGAAGGATCATCTAATGCATTTTTATAGGCAATAGAATTAACTCCTAACGCAGGATTATTAGCGATTTCTTGAATATAATTCAAATCAAAAAATAATAATTCATCTTCATCATTAAGACCGTCTAAACCAATGTCTTGATATTCTCTAGTTAGTGGATCATTGTCAAAAGCATCTACAATAGAAAAAGAAGTAGGAACTCTACCCCAAGCTGTAGTATCTACATTTTCTATAATATTTGATGTAGGCAGTCCATTTTCAAAACTTTTATACCCATCTTTTAATATGTCTTCTGAAACATTACCTAACTGTATATATAAATCTCCACCACTATGATTTACTTTTCCATCTTCTTCATTAAAGGGATCCATCATCCAAAATTCAACAAACTCTATATTAGCCGCTTCAAAATCATTTGTTTCAATTTTTCTCATAATTCCTCCCCAATTTCTATGCGGATTTAATAAAGTACCATCAAAATCTAATCCTGTAACTGTATAATTATATGGGCCTCTTTCTTGAGGATAATAAGATAAATCTAATATAGACATATTTGTAATCTGACTTCCATATTGAGGATCCTTATTAGGAAAAACTTCTTGTTCTAAAATTTCTCTAGTATAATGATATGACTGTTGTTCAATCTGACTTCCATTTGGTAATTGTATAATATTATTTACTCCAGGGGGAGTGTTAGTAGTAGATCTAAAGAATACTGAAGGGTCTATTGTGTACCAAGCCAGTTTAGCTCTTCTAAAACCAATCAAAAGATTATTATTTAAATTAGAATTTTCAAATATTTCTTCTTGTAATTGAGGTATTGATGATAGATGCCATGATCTTACATTCTTGATATCTATAGATGTTCTACTAGCTTCAAAATCATCTATATAAGATGTGCCTCCTTCTCCATTATCAATTCTTCTGTGGTGACCAGGAATAAGAGTAGCAAACTCTCCATTCAAAATAATTCTAGACTTAGATTTAGTTTCTATAAATGGCAACATGTCAATAATCCTTGTTAATAATGGTGACTCATTTTGATAACTTCCATCTATTCCTAATATTAAATTTGATATTGGTTCATCTCCGGCATTAATCTTATTAACAATAGGCGCTTCTGATAATTTTAATAATGTCCCTCCTATAATGAAATCTTTATTAACTTCATAATCCGCATGTATTCCAATTAAGGTCTTATTGTTGATACCAAACATTGAAGGATTTTCTAATTTTATCTTAATACGAACTCCAGAGTTTAATATACCTTCATCAATAATAGTAACTTTACCCATCATATAATCAACAGTATAATGCTGATTCTCTATTAGTTTCTGAGATCCTGCGGTTACTGTAACTGATCCTTCAGGAACATTCATAGCATTTAATGAAATTTCTGCTCCTGAGGATGATTTATAAGAACCTTTTAGTCTAAATTTATTTAATTTAGGGTATTTTTGTGCTACAGTTAAAGTAGAATCATATAAATAATCATAAACATACTTATCTGCTATTATCTGATCACTAAAATTTACCCTTAAATCTTCTCCAAATGGTTCTAATACTGGAAAAATAATTCTACCATTTGATGGTCTAACCGTTAAACCTTCAATAAAATCAAATACTCCATCAGAAGAATTAGATTGTTGTTGATTGAGATTATCTAAATTTAATAATTTTATAATTGGAACTCCATTTATATCACCTTCTGGAATATAATTTGTCAAACCTCCTGATTCTTCTGTGTTTTCATATAAAATATCCAAAACAAAATCATTTGAACTCATTTGGTAAGCCCCAAGTGCATAAATATTCTTCATCATTAAATCCCAGTTTTTTAAAGCAGGAGAAAATGTGGTCCCCTTTAAAAGTTTAACAATTAAAGCATCAGGAGCATTTGGTCCATTTGATGTAAACTCTCCTACTTGAAAAGTTTGATTACCTATGGTATATTGAAAAGCAACAGCTAAAACTTCATCATTATTTAATGATTGATTTAAAGATATATATCCTAGTTGCGGATGAATAGTATATTCTGTCTCTTTTAACTTTCTAGCTCTTTCTAATTTTTCATAATCTTGTCCTGATAAAAAATTATTACTAATATTATTGATAGTAGCCAATTCATTATTTACTTGGTTAATATTCCTAATTCCTGAATTAGGAACTCCTATATTAGTATAATTATTTAGTATACTTTGATACATGTTGTTCGCTCCATCATTATCAGGATAAATTCCTCCATTAGTTGTTGTAAAATAACTATTTTGAATATTATCACCTGTTTCTCCTAAATCTAAGAAAGAAACTATATTCCTAATATTCTCTGTTTCACCAATTTTATTAGTGACCCATACTTCAACTTTGGTAATATTAATTGGAGAATTTACGAAAGGGAGATTTTCTAATGCTATATTATAATTCTCTTTAAAATAATGAGAAAGAAAAAAATGCTTATTTGATTCATACTGATCAGCATAAATATCAAATTCTGACGTCTGAGCTCCTCCTGTAACTTCAACTTCTGAAGAACTTGCTCTTTGTTGTGATAAAACTCCCGTAATAGTAGTTCTTCCAAATTGTAATTGAGTCTTAAAACCAAATAAACTTTGACTCCCAGTAATAAGGGTGCCATTTAATGGTAAACTAACATTTCCTACTTCTATCTTTTTTATAATTTCATCTTCCAGACCTGTATATTCTAGTTTCATATCATTTTCAAAATTAAAGGTAGCCTCAGTATTAAAATTTGTAGTTAACTTCAGTTTTTCTCCTATCTTTCCAATAACATTCATCTGAATTTTTTCTTGAAAATCAAATGAAGTAGTTTGTCTTTGTTGAACAGTAAAATTTGGATTATCTTGGCGATTAACTCTAATAGAAAAGATTAATTCTGCTGATCCTTGTGGCCTAATATCTACAGTATTACCTCCAAAGACCTTATCAAACGTTTCTCCTCCAACATATAAATTACCAAATCCATAATTTTGATTAGGATTTGATGAATTATTTCTAGAATTTAAGAACCAATTTTCATCTATCATCTCATTAAGTTGAAAATCAAGATACTCATTAAAAGACATTATAGTCTTTGAAAATAAATCAGTATTTCCTATTCTTTGTAAAAGCACATATTGATTAGAAATACTATCATGAACTATAGTTCTTGTAAAATTACTTGGTAAATTCATATATAATCCACCATATTCATTTGCAAGAAATGGAAAAGATAAAATATTATCTTCTGAACTGTCCTGAAGAAAATTATAGGAGTGCGCATCCTTACTAATTAATAGTAAAAATATTAATGAAAATAAAAATGAAAATGATGTTCTAACTCTCAAAAAAATAAATTTCTAACCTAACGACAATTTTACTAGTTGCTCTACTGTTATTTCTTCTGGTTGGTTTTTTAATACTTGCTCCATCTTTTTCTCTGCTAATTTCTTAGTAAACCCTAAAGCCAACAAAGCAGATAACGCTTCTTCTCTTACCGTATTGTGTTTTACAATGAATAATTCGGAATTTTCTTTTCCTTTACCTACCTTATCCTTCAAATCTATTATAATTCTTTGAGCTGTTTTTCCTCCAATTCCCTTTACATTCTGTATTGCTCCAACATCTGCTGACAAAATATAGCTAACAATTTCATTTGCTTCGTAAGTAGATAAAATCATACGAGCAGTACTAGCTCCAACACCCGAAACAGAAATTAACTTACGAAAAATATCTCTTTCCTTTTCTGAAGAAAATCCATAAAGAGTATGAGAATCTTCTTTAATTGCTAAATGCGTTAGTAATTTACAATCATCCTCTGTTATATCTGTGTAAGTCTGTAGTGATATATGAAGTTTATATCCAACACCATTACAATCTATTACAACGAATGTTGGAGTCTTTTCAATTAATTTTCCTTTAATATGTGAAATCATCTATTTATTTATTTGAGAGTCTACTACAGCCAATGTAATCATATTTAATATTTCTCTAACGCTACTACCTAATTGAAGAATATGAACTGGTTTTTTCATGCCAATTAATATTGGGCCAATTGAATCTGTCCCTTCTAACTCTTGAATTAACTTATAAGCAATATTTCCAGATTCTAAATTAGGAAATATTAATGTGTTTGCTGTCTCAGGTGACAACAAAGAAAAATCAAATAAATTTTCTATTTTCTCTTTATTTAATGCAAAATCTGCTTGAATTTCACCGTCTATAATTAAATTAGGATTTTTTTGTTTAACTCTATATGCTGCATTTGACATTTTTCGAGAATCCTTTGTTCTACTAGAACCAAAGTTAGAATAGCTTAAAAGTGCAATTCTAGGTTTTATTCTGAAGGATTTTACTGATTGAGACACCATTTCTGTTATTTTTACAATATCATCTTCATTTGGATTAAAATTAATAGTAGTATCTGCTAGAAATAAAGTTCCCTTTTTAGTATTCATAATATACATTCCTATCACTTTACTATCATTCTCCTTCTTACCAATAACCTCCATAGCTGGTTTAATGGTATCAGGATAATTTCTAGTAATTCCGGAAATTAATGCATCAGCTTCATTAAGTTCTACCATCATAGATCCAAAATAGTTTCGTTCTCTCATCAATTTAATGGATTCAAATTTTGTAAGACCTTTTCTTTTTCTTTTTTCCCACAAATATGATCCATACTCATCCCTTTTTTTTGATTCTTTTTTTTCTTTTGGATCAATAATTTCAATATTATCAAGATCAATTGAATACTCATTAATTAATGATAGTATCTTTTCTTTTCTTCCAAGTAATACGGCTGTTTTGATTATTCCTTCTTCTTGAGCTTGTTCTACAGCTTTTAATATCTTATAATGCTCAGCTTCAGCAAATACAATCTTCTTGGGGTTTCTTTTAGCTCTATTAGTAAGTTTCTTAATAAAATTATTATCATTTCCTAATCTTTTATTCAGGTCCTGTTCATATTTCTTCCAATCCTCAATTGGCATTTGAGATACTCCTGTTCGTACAGCAGATTTAGCTACGGCAGGGGCTACGGATGTAATTAACCTAGGATCTAAAGGTTTTGGAATTATATAATCTTTCCCAAAAGATATAGCGTTATCCTCATATGCTAAATTTACCTCGTCAACAACATTTTCTTTAGCAAGTTTTGCGATTGCTTTAACAGCAGCAAGCTTCATATTTTCATTAATTTCTGTAGCCCTAACATCAAGAGCTCCTCTAAAAATATATGGAAAACCTAAGACATTATTTACTTGATTTGGATGGTCAGAACGTCCTGTAGCCATAATAATATCTTCTCTACTATCCATCGCATCCTTATATGATATTTCAGGTTCAGGGTTTGCAAGAGCAAAAACTATTGGTCGTTTTGACATCGACTGCACCATCTCCTTTGTAAGTATACCTCCTTTAGATAATCCTAGAAAAACATCAGCGTTTTTTATAGATTCTTTTAAATTTTCAACTCTTTTATTAGTAGCGAAATATTTTTTTTCAATATTTAAGTCTGTTCTTTTATGGTTAATGACTCCTTTGCTATCTAACATAATTATATTCTCTAACCTAGCTCCTAATGATACATACATTTTTGCACATGAAATAGCAGAAGCTCCTGCTCCATTTACAACTATTTTAACCTTCTCAATCTTTTTTTTAGCAAGTTCCAATCCATTTAACAATGCTGCAGAAGAAATAATTGCTGTGCCATGCTGATCATCATGCATTATAGGAATATTCAACTCTTTCTTCAATTTCCTTTCAATTTCAAAACATTCAGGAGACTTAATATCTTCAAGATTTATTCCACCAAATGTTGGAGAAATAGCCTTAATTGTATCTACAAATTTATTAACATCTTCAGCATCAACTTCTATATCAAAAACATCTATATCAGCAAATATCTTAAACAATAAACCTTTACCCTCCATTACAGGTTTAGAGGCCTCTGGTCCAATATTTCCTAGGCCTAAAACTGCTGTTCCATTTGATATTACTCCTACAAGATTACCTTTAGCTGTATATCTATATACATCTTCTATATTTTTCTCTATTTGCTTACAAGGTTCAGCGACACCCGGAGAATAAGCTAAAGACAAATCTCTTTGAGAGCTGTAATCTTTTGTAGGAATCACTTCAATTTTTCCTGGTCTTCCAATACTATGATATTCTAATGCTGATTTTTTACTTATTTTCTTAGGCATTGATTCTAAAATTTAAGCAAAGATAAAAAAACCTCTCTATTTAAATAGAGAGGTTATTATGATAAAATAAACAAATTACTTGTTAATAATTAACTTTTTAATCTTTATAATCTCTCCATCTTGAATTAAATTACCAAAATAAACTCCCTTATTCAAATTACCTAAATACATAGATTGTTCTCCAACCCCTTGAATTTCAATGGTCTTAACTACATTACCAATTACATCTGTAATTTGTAAAAATGATTTTTTATCTATATTATATCTAAATTTAGTATATTCTTGAATAGGATTAGGAAAAAAATCAGAAATTTTTTCAATTTTATCAAAGTTATTAACATTAGAAAAACCAATAGCATCATAAAATACAGTTTTACAAAACTTATTAATTGTATCAGTACTTAGAAAGAAACAATATTCTATTTCAGCTTGAGAAGAAATCCCCCATGGATGATAATATCCAGAAAATCCATTACTCTCCTCTCCTGCTTCAAGAGTATCTGCTTTTGTAGAAATATATGTAGTTTCAGAATAACATGTTCCAGCCCAGCAAAATGTATTTGTACCATCAGGAATTTGTGATATTATATTCTTTTCACAAAAAACTAACACTGGAGAACTTGTTAAATTCTTTACATATAAATGTGATTCAACCTGGAAATTTGAAGGAATACCGTATACTATTGAATCTCCAGAAACAGCTAAGGATTGGGAAAATAAAAAATTAAAATTAATTAATGATATTGAGATTAGTAATATTAAATTTTTCTTCATAATTACAAGGTTTATAAGCAAAGTAAATAATTTATTTGATAAAAAACAAATTATTATTATGTTTTAGTATATTTGCATTATACGACTTAAAATATAAAAAAAAACAATATAAAATGAAAAAAATTTTTACTTATTTATTCTCAATACTTGGAATAATTTCTTATTCTCAAAATTTTGTGAGTACAACACCTGAAAATAAAAATGTGATCTTGGAAGAATATACTGGAATTAGTTGTGGTTATTGTCCTGATGGTCATAAAATTGGACAACAACTTCATGACAACAACCCTAATGATGTATTCTTGATTAATATACATACGGGAGGTTATGCCAACCCTCAAGGTCCGGGTACAGACTTTAATACTCAATTTGGATCAGCATTTGCAGGTCAAACAGGACTAACTGGATATCCGTCTGGAACTGTAAATAGACATGTTTTTACTGGAAATACAAACACTGCGCTCAGCAGGTCTGCCTGGTCATCAAATGCATCACAAATAATGAGTCAACCATCTCCAGTTAATGTTGGAATTCAATCTAGCATAGATATGGGTACTGGTACTTTAACAGTAGATGTTGAAGTTTATTATACAGGCAACCAATCTATTAATACAAATAAATTAAATATTGCTATTGTTCAAAGTGGAATATTAGGTCCTCAAAGTGGAGGTTCTACTTATAATCCAGCAGCAATAGATCCTGCTACTGGACTATACACCCACAATCATATGTTGAGACATATGATTACAGGTCAATGGGGGGAAACTATATCAAATATTACACAGGGAACGTTATATACAAACTCTTATACTTGGAATATCCCGACTCAGATTTCTGGATATCCATTGTCTCCAGATATTGATCCAACGCAGTTATCAATTGTAGCTTTTGTTGCTGAAGACAATCAGGAAATCTTAAGTGGAACTGAAGTTTATCCTACACTAGTTTTTCCTAATGCTTATGATGCTAATTTAATTAGCTCTAGCGCTACTGATATAATGTGTTCTCCTAATACTGACCTGACTATTAACTTTAAAAATTATGGGAATACTAACTTAACCTCATTAGACATAGAATATGTTATAAATGGAGGATCAGTAAACGTATATCCATGGACAGGAAATTTATCTCCTGGATCTAGTGAAACAGTTATTATTCCTAATATATCTATGACCTCTTATAATGCATCAAATACTGTAGATGTGTCATTAGTAAATCCTAATGGTAATATAGATCAAAATATAACAAATAATAATTTCAGTACAACATTTGCAGGAATGTATGATTCTCCAAGTGGACAAATTACGATCGAAATAACAACAGATAATTACCCTACTGAAACGTCATGGAAATTATTAGAAAACGGAGTTCAAGTATCTCAAGGAGGTCCTTTCCAGAACGCTGGTGCTCCACAAACCCCATCAAATGTTACTATTAACCCTGGTAATTGTTATACTTTTATCATTGAAGACTCATATGGAGACGGACTGCTTTCTCCTGGTTCATATAAAATTAAAGATCCTAACGGCACTGTAATATACTGGGGAGGAACAAATTCTCCAAATGGAAACTTTACTACAGATGAATCTACATACTTTGAGGTAAGTTCAGGAGTGCCTCAATCATGGGACTGTGATAATCAAGGAAATTGTTATGACCCTGGAAACGGAAATGGTCAATATACTTCTTTATCAAGCTGCCAATCTTCATGTACTTCTGTGTCAATTAATGATGGAGAATTAGAAGAAATAAAAATATTTCCTATTCCTGTAGTTAATGAATTAAATATAAACGGGAATTTTGAAGATGTTAAAATTTATGATATATATGGAAAAGTGATTATTCATTCTACAAATAATAAAATAAATACCGAAAATTTGTCTGAGGGAATATATTTAGTTAATATATCTACTAAAGATGGAATTATTAGTAAACTAATTACATTAACAAAATAAGATTTTAATCTTTTTACAAAATAAAAGCCCGACTACAGTCGGGCTTTTATTTTGCTTATGCAATAAAAGCACATAAAAATCTTTATCTTTGTATAAAATATTAATCATGAAAAAAATACTTACTTTAATATCGATAATGTTTTTTGCATCTTACTCAATATTAGGACAAAAAAAATTACCCTCTTCTACAATAAAAACCCTACAAGGTAAGCCAATTAACATACAAGATATCAATAATGATGGTAACCCCATAGTAATTTCATTCTGGGCTACATGGTGCAAACCATGTAAGAAAGAATTAAACGCTATAGCTGAAGTATATGAAGATTGGCAAGATGAAACAGATGTCAAATTAATTGCAATATCTATTGACGATAGCAGATCTAAATCAAAAGTAAAACCAATGGTTAATGCAAATGGTTGGGAATATGAGATACTACTAGATCCTAAAAAGAATTTATCTAATTTATTAGGTGTTGGAACAATCCCTCATACCTTTTTAATTAATGGAAAAGGAGAAATTGTTTGGGAACATACTAATTACCTAGATGGAGATGAAGAGTTGTTATATGAAAAGATTTTATCTATCTCAAAACAGTAAAAAAGATAATTAATGAAAAGAATTTATTCTTTAATTTTCATTGGATTTTCAACTGTCCTATTTTCTCAAGAGAATTCATTTATAAGTGGAAACTTTGAGACTAATCTTCAATCTTATTTCATAGATTCTTCCATAGGAGCAAATGAGCCTACTCCAGAAATAATTCTAAATAATGCTTATTTAAATTTATTATATAACAATGGAAATTTTTCCTCGGGTATTAGATATGAAAGCTATCTTAATCCTCTAAAAGGGTATGATTCACAATATAAAGGAAATGGAATACCATTTAGATTTGCAAATTATAACTCTGATGGATTAGAAATTACAGTGGGAAATTATTATGAACAATTTGGATCTGGAATAATACTAAGAACTTATGAAGATAAAGGATTAGGACATGACAACTCATTAGATGGAATAAGATTAAAATTCGAGCCAATTAATGGAGTTTATTTAACAGGTTTAATTGGTAAAAGTAGGACATATTTCGATTATTCCGAAGGAATAATCAGGGGAGCTGATATAGAATTCATAGCTGATGAATTACTAAATATTGAGGACGTAAATTATTCTCTAATATTGGGATCTAGCATAGTTAGCAGATTTCAGTCTGATAATAACCCTTCTTTTATTCTCCCTGAAAATGTTGCCGCTATATCTTCTAGAATTAACTTTAACCTTGGTAATCTAAATTATTATGCTGAATATGCAAATAAAATTAATGACCCTACCGGAAGCTTAGTACAAAGTGAAAATAACTATGCGTCTGGAAAAGCATTTGTAAATAATATTTCATATTCTCAAAAAGGTTTTGGAATGTCATTTGAAAGTCATTATGTAGATCATATGGAATTTCGTTCTGAAAGAGCACAAAGAAAAGAATATATTATAAATTATATTCCTACTTTAAGCAACCAACATACTTATTCATTACTTGCTATGTATCCATGTGCTACACAACCTGAAGGTGAGATTGGGTTTAACACCAATATATTTATTAAAATTCCAAAAAAGTCATTATTTGGTGGGAAATATGGTACAACAATAAACTTAAACTTTTCTAGAACTAATAGTATTGAGGGAGGAACATCATTTTTAAATGATATTGACAGTTTAACTCATGAATCTGCTATATATAGTAAAGGTGAAAAATTGTATTTTTCAGATTTTAATTTTGAAATAAATAAAAAAGTAAATAAAAAAACAAAATTAAACTTAGTTCTCTCCAAACAAAAATACAATAAGGATATACTAGAGGGTAAGATAGAAGGAGAATATGGAATCATTGAATCATTAATTTCAGTAGCTGATCTAAGTTATAAAATCAAAAAAGGACATACTATTCGCCTTGAATTACAAGAAATGTTTTCTAAAGATGATCCTAATGCACAAAATCCATCAGATGGTAATTGGCATATGATGTTGCTTGAATATACAGTATCTCCAAATTGGTTTATTTCAATACAAGACATGTATAATTATGGAAACTATAATGAAGATGACAAACTTCATTATGTGAATTCAAGTTTTGGTTATATTAAAGGAGCTAATAGATTTACTATTGGATATGGAAAAAAGAGAGCTGGTATTTTTTGTGTAGGAGGAATATGCAAAACAGTACCAGCTTCAAACGGATTCACCCTAAATATCGTATCTAATTTTTAATTATGAAAAAGAATAAAATACATATAATAATAATTTCATTTTTAATGATAGGATTTACTTCATGCGACATAATAGAAGGTCCTTACTATACTAACAGCAACAATAATAATATAGACACTTCACTAGTAATAAAGAAAATACTATTGGAAGATTTTACTGGACATAGGTGCTCTAACTGTCCGTCTGCTTCTGAAGAAATTGATGCCTTAAAAAATATTTATGGAGATCAAGTAATTAGTATTGCAATACATCCTCACTCTAATTTCTCTATCCCAAACCCAATAAATTCTAATGATTATACATATGACTTTAGAACCTCATTTGGAGAAGATCTTGATGATTTATTCTTAATGGTTGATGCAGGATTGCCAGTAGGGATGATCAATAGAGTAGGATTTAACAACTCAAATCATCAACTTGGGAAAGATGAATGGGCTTTAGCTACAGACATAGAATTAAATAAAGATCCTGTATTTGATATCATAATTGAATCTTCTGTAATTAATGGAATAGGAAATGTTAATATACAAGTTGAATCATTAAGTAATTTAAATCAGGAATATAAAATTGTTATATGTCTAGTAGAAAATAATATCCTTGAGTGGCAGACAGATGAAAATGGAAACATTGAAGATTATGTACATAATCATGTGTTAAGATGTATGATTAATAGCACATGGGGAGAATCAATAGGAAGTAATTTTATAAATGGAGATTCATGGGAAAAAAATTACTCAATTAACATCACTGATTTGGAGAATTATAATGAATCATATTCATTGAACAATCTTTTTATGGGAAATGGAAACTGCAAAGGATGGAATGAAAATAATATGAAAGTTGTAGCTTACATATATAATTCATCTAATTATGAAATTGTACAAGCAGAACAAAATCCTCTAACAAATTATTAATCTAATGAAAAAAATAACACTAATAATCTTCTTTTTTTCAATTATCAATGCATATTCTCAATACGAAGAACATATACCTTCTCTAGTTGAAGCTTATTTTTCTCCATTAAGTGAAAGCGTCTCTAATGGAATAAATAATGGATGGTACAATACTGCAAAACCTCATGGTATTCTTGGTTTTGATTTATCATTTTCATTAAATATGATCCACATACCTGAGGAAGCATTAAGTTATAATCCTAATGATCTAGAAAATTATACTAGCAACACAACATCGCTTCCCAATATATTTTCTAGAGGTCTTGGTGAAATTTTAAGTCAAACTGAACAAGTTCAGTATCAAGGACCTAATAATTCTATATCCACGTTAAATATTGCAAATGAAAAGTATTTTTCACCAAAAATTTTACCAATACCAGTATTAAATGGTGGATTTGGAATAGGCAAGAAAACAAGTATTAATTTTAGATATTTACCTGAAAAAACAATTAGTATTAGCAATCTAGACTCCAGAATTGGATTGTCTACATCGCTATGGGGAGCGGGAATTAAGCATGATCTTCTTCAATATCTACCTGCTGGTAATTTGATACCATTAGGTCTTTCAATTCAAGGTGCACATACATCTATAAGTAATAAAATAAATTCACCTGCAGAAGAATTTAATTTAAATATTAATACATCAACTATCAATCTTATTGCTTCAAAAAGTTTTATCTTGTTTACCGCTATGGCTAGTATAGGATTTAATTCAACAAAATCTGAAGTAATTAATTACCCCAATGTTTTATCATACGTTCTTTTTGGATTTCCTGCAACATTATATGAGGATGGCAGTTTTAATAATGGTGATTTTAACTATTATGATATTAAATTTGATAGGGTAACAGAGTTTAGGCAAAATATTGGTGTTAAATTTAATATAGCCATTGTATCTATACATTTAAATCATACGTTTTCTAAGTACCCTGTAACTACAATTGGAGCTGGAGTTAGTATTAATTAAATAAGATGAAAAAAACAATCTTAATTATATTAATTTTTTTTAATTTTTTTTCTTTCTCTCAAAATTTTAATGGAGGGGTAATTTGTGGTGTTTCTGGGACACAAGTCTCTGGGGACTATTTAGGTGGGTTTAACAAAGCAGGTTTATTCTTAGGGATTTTTACAGAAATTCCTAGTACTAATTATACAAATATTAAAATGGAAATGAACTTTGTACAGAAAGGAAGTAATAATCCTGAAATGGGAAAAAATAATATTCCTGACATTTCAACCTCATATGTAGAAATTCCTATATCGTTTAATTATTACCAGAATGAATCAATTAATATAGAATCAGGATTACAAACGGCTATCTTATTAAGATCTTTTGAAAGTGATTTAATGGGTAAAATAGAATCAGATGACATATTAAAATTTAATAAGTGGGATATAGGGTTATTTTTAGGTGTTAATTATATAATTTACTCTAATCTAATATTAAACAGCAGAATTAGCAATTCAATTATCCCAATTAGAGAACACGCTTCTGGATTAACGAAATGGTGGAATAAAGGACAATATAATTCTGTTCTAAGTTTCACTTTACACTATTATTTAAAAACATGAAAAAACACAAAATTATCATTTCTATTACTGGGGCTAGTGGATCAATATATGCTCGAAATCTAATTAATAAACTTATAAATCTAAAAGAACAAATAGAAGATGTAGGAATAATAATGTCTGAAAACGCTAAATTTGTTTGGGAAAAAGAGTTAAATAATAAAGATTTTATTGATTTTCCTTTTAAATTTTATAAAAAACAAGAATTTACCGCTCCATTCGCCAGTGGGTCAGCAAACTATAACACAATGATTATTTGCCCATGCTCTATGGGGACTTTAGGAAGAATAGCTAGTGGTGTTTCTGACGATTTAACTACTAGATCAGCTGATGTTATTCTTAAAGAAAGAAGAAAACTAATATTAGTTACTAGAGAAACACCTTTAAATTTAATTCATATTAATAATATGAAAATTGTTACAGAAGCTGGGGGCATTATATGTCCAGCCTCACCATCCTTCTATAGCAAACCTAAAAACATAGAAGAATGCGTTTCTACAGTTATTGATAGAGTACTCTCTCTATCAGAGATTAAATACAATTCATATACTTGGGGAGAATCACAATAATTTTTAATTTAACTTGTTCTTTTATAAAGAAATTAAAATGCTAGAACTAAGTAAAAATATTTTATTAAAGGTAAGTTTTGATAAAAAACTTTTTAAGAAAGAATTAAAAAAAAGTATTAGATGGGTATCAAAAAAAGAGGTTATAACATTAAAAGTCTGGACTTTATCATCTTTTTCAGAATATCAGAATGTTATCTTAGAAGTTTTTGATAATATAAGTAATTAAAATAATTTATTTTGATTTGGCAATTTTCCTCTACCTAAATGGTTAAATGCCTTATCAGTAGCTTGTCTTCCTCTAGGGGTTCTCATTAAATAACCCTCTTGGATTAAATAAGGTTCATATACTTCTTCTATAGTTCCAGCTTGTTCACCAACAGCTGTAGCAATAGTATTTAAACCAACAGGACCTCCTTTAAATTTATCAATTATTGCCGATAAAATTCTATTATCCATTTCATCTAAGCCATTTTCATCTACATTTAAAGCATTCAAAGCATACCTTGTAATTTCTTTATTTATATTTCCGTCACCCTTTACTTGAGCAAAATCTCTAACTCTTCTTAATAATGCATTTGAAATTCTTGGTGTCCCTCTACTTCTGCCTGCAATTTCTGAAGCAGCTTCCTTATCAATAGGAACTTCAAGAATACCTGCAGATCTTTCAATAATTTCAGATAATAATGGTTTTTTATAATATTCTAATCTTGAAGTAATCCCAAATCGAGCTCTTAACGGAGCTGTTAATAATCCTGAACGTGTTGTAGCTCCAATTAACGTAAAAGGATTTACTTTAATCTGAACAGACCTAGCATTTGGTCCAGATTCAATCATTATATCTATTTGAAAATCTTCCATTGCTGAATATAAGTACTCTTCAACTATTGGATTTAATCTATGTATTTCATCGATAAATAAAACATCTCTTTCTTCCAAATTTGTAAGCAAACCTGCAAGATCAGCAGGTTTGTCTAATACTGGACCTGAAGTAGTTTTTATATCTACTTCGAGTTCATTTGCTATTATATATGAAAGTGTTGTTTTACCAAGTCCAGGAGGTCCATGCAATAAAACATGATCAAGCGCATCTTGTCTTTGGCGAGAAGCTTCTATAAATACCTTCAAATTCTCTACAATATTTTCTTGACCTTGAAAGTCTTGAAAACCTTTGGGTCTAAGAACCTGATCTACATCTAAATTTTCAAATTCATGATCTTCATTTCTATCATTCATAATACAAATCTAAATAAAAAATAGTTTGAATATACAGATAAAGAAAATCATATTAACATTTTATGTGTGTAAGTGCTTACTCTCATCCAAAAATGGATGATTTTTAGTCTCTAAACTTCTCTTAGTAAGAGAGTTAAAAACAGTATAAGTAAATATTCCAAAATACCCCAAGCCTATACCAATCTCAATAAATCCAATGTGGCCTTCTTTGTTAAGAACTCCAGGAGCAACTAATAAATATGAATTTAACCAATGTCCTATTAAAATAACAATGCATACAATTATTAATTTTCCATTATCTCTTTTTGCGTCCCTACTCATTAAAAGAATTAGGGGAACTATAAAATTAATTATCATGCTAAACCAAAATAGAAATCTATAATTAGCAACATCGATTCTTGCTGTAAAATAAGCCACTTCTTCAGGTATATTTGCGTACCATATTAGCATAAATTGAGAGAACCACATATATGTCCAAACCAAAGAGAAAGCAAATATATATTTACCCAAATCATGTATATGACTATCATTGACATGATTTAAGTATCCAAGTCTTTTCAAGTATAAAGTAATCAATAATATTGCTACAAAACCTATAACGGCCCATTCAGCAAAAACAAACCAACCAAATAATGTGCTAAACCAATGCGTATCAATAGACATTATCCAATCCCATGATGCTATTGATGAAGTTACAGCAAAAAATACTATAAACCAAGCAGATGATTTAACACCTTTATTATAATAAGCAATGCCGCCATGTTTATCTTCATCTATTGAAATCTTTTTAAGCTTAAATCCAAAATAAATCCAAACTATTATATAAATTAATGTTCTTACAAAGAAAAAGGTAGTGTTTAAGAAAGCTTCTTTTCCAGCAATAATTGGATCATAGTATTTACTTTCTGGATCCATTATTCCATCTGCCATCCAATGATAAATATGATTTCCTCCTAAATGCATTACTGCGGTTATTACAATAATTAACATTACTATACAAGTAAATGGAAGAAAAGAAATAACAGCTTCTGGAATTCTTTTTAATACTATCGACCAAGATGCTTCTGCTACATATTGTAAAGCTATGAAGAAAACAGCAAAAATTGATATTCCTAAAAAGAAATAAGTATTAAAGAGTAAAGCTGGCCATGTATGATGAGCATGAGCAACAAACCCATATCCTAAAGCAATTATTCCTATAGACAATAATGCTAAAGAAATATTTTTTAAATTTTTATTGAACTCAAACATTTAAATTTTTCTATTTTTTTTGTAATTCACTTTTAATATAATAAACAATTTGCCATCTCTCTAACTCATTAATTTGCGATGCATGAGGTCCCATCGCATTCAATCCATAAGTGATTGCATGGAAAATATGACCTTCAGTCAATTCGCTCATTGAAACTCCACTTCTTCTATTTGGTATAGTATCAAAATAAGCAGGTATTGATGAATATAAAGGATGTTTTATTGATCCTTTACCATCTCCTTTTAATCCATGACAATGTGAACACATGATTCCATACAGTTCTTTACCTTCTTCAAAATCATCTTCATTTCTTAAGAAATTACTTGGATAGTTAGATTCATTACCTGCTATAATATATTCATCTGGTCCATAGTTAAAAGTTGAAATATTTCCTCTAGAAATAGTACCTTTCACAGGTATTCCATTATATCCATCTATTGTATGCTCAGAATATGTCTCAATAGAAGGAGATCTATACATATTTGGCATAAATTCATATCCTGGCGTGTTTTCATCAGCGCATGAAAGGAAAGTTATTGAAATCAATAATAATAAAGTCTTATAATATATATTATTCATCATTAATATTTTTTTCATTAATTTCTGTGGCTCCACTATCACTTAAAAAACTCTTAACTTTTTCAGCGTCTTTACCTGTCTCAATAACAATTAAAAACTTATCATCTGTTGTTCTAATATCTGGAGAGTCCGATCTTTTTCCAGGGAAAAGTCCACACCTAATTAAATATGTAATTGACATCAAATGTGCAGCGAAAAGAACTGTACATTCAAAAATTACAGGAACAAATGAAGGTACATTATGATAAAATGTCCAATTTGGCTTTCCTCCAATATTCATTGGCCAACTCTTTCCAACTCCAGAGATCATTATGTAATAAATCATAAGGCAAGCAAAAGTAAAACCAATACATCCAAAAATAAATGATGTTATTGCCATTCTCGTTTCTTTTAATCCTAAAGCTTTATCTAATCCGTGTACAGGAAATGGACTATATACTTCTTTTATTGATATATCATTATCTCTTAAATTTTTTACTGATGCAAGTAATATTTCCTCACAGTCAAATATACCGTATATAGTTCTTTTATTCATGTTTACTATTTTTAAATTCAGAACCTGAAGACTTTAATATTGATTTTAATTCTGCTTGAGCAATTACTGGAAATGTCCTAGCGTATAATAAAAATAGCACAAAAAAGAAACCAATAGTCCCTAAATAAATACCTATATCTATATAAGATGGAGAGAACATTGCCCATGAAGATGGCAAGTAGTCTCTATGTAAGGACGTAACGATAATAACAAATCTTTCAAACCACATTCCAATATTTACAAAAATAGATAAGATGAAAGTAGCTACTAAACTCTTTCTTATACTACTAAACCAATATAATTGTGGTGTAATTACGTTACATCCCATCATAATGGCATATGACCACCAATAAGGTCCTGTAGCTCTATTTAAAAATGCATATTGTTCATATTCAACCCCTGAATACCATGCCATGAATAATTCAGTAATATACGCTGTTCCTACCAGGGATCCTGTTAACAATATTATTATATTCATATATTCTATATGTTTAATAGTAATATAAGATTCTAAACTAACAACTTTACGAACAATTATTAATAAAGTTTCAACCATTGCAAAACCAGAAAACAAAGCCCCTAAAACAAAATATGGTGGAAAAATTGTTGTATGCCAACCTGGTATTATTGAGGTTGCAAAATCCATAGATACTATTGAATGAACAGAAAAAACTAATGGTGTGCATAAACCAGCAAGTACTAAAGATACTTCTTCAAATCTTTGCCAATGTTTAGCTTTTCCGCTCCAACCCCATGATAAAAAGGTGTATAACTGCTTCTTCAATGGAGCTGTCTTTTCGTTAAATCTATCACGTAACATTGCAAAATCAGGTATTAATCCTATATACCAAAAAACTACTGATACTGAGAAATATGTTGAGATTGCAAAAACATCCCATAATAATGGAGAATTAAAATTAACCCATAATGAACCGTAATTATTTGGTATAGGAAAAACGAAAAATGCCAACCAAGGCCTGCCCATATGAATTAATGGAAATAATGCAGCTTGAGCGACTCCAAAAATTGTCATAGCCTCAGCAGACCTATTAATAGACATTCTCCATTTCTGTCTAAATAATAATAATACGGCTGAAATTAAAGTACCAGCATGACCTATTCCGATCCACCATACAAAATTAGTAATATCCCAAGCCCAATTAATTGTTTTATTTAACCCCCAAGCTCCAATACCAGTACCTATAGTGTAAGCCATACAAAGTATACCCCATAAAAATAAAATAAAAGATAACCCAAATAAAATCCACCAATACTTATTAGCCTTGCCCTCTACCGGATACGATATCTCCTTACTAATATCATGATAAGTTTTTTTACCAATTATTAACGGATCTCTTATTTCTGATTCTGTTTGCATAGTTCAAATTAATCTTGATTCCTTATTTTAGTTTGATAAAAAACTGATGGTTGAACATTTAAATGTTCTAATAAATCATATTTTCTAGGGTTTTTCTTAAGATTATGTATCTGATGTGATTCATCATTAGAATCTCCAAAAACAATTGCATTTGTTGAACAAGCATCAGAACATGCTGTCTGTATATCTTCATCCAACACCTTCCTTCCAGAGTTTTTTGCTTTCAATTTTATTTCTTGAATAGTTTGTATACACATACTACATTTCTCAATAACACCTCTAGATCTAACAACAACATCAGGATTTAAAACCATCTTTCCATAGTCATCATTCATATTAAAATCAAACTTCTCATTATCTGAATATTGAAACCAATTAAATCTTCTAACTTTATAGGGACAATTGTTTGCGCAATATCTTGTCCCAACGCATCTATTATAAGCCATATGATTTTGTCCTTCTGAACCATGAGTTGTTGCAGCAACTGGACAAACATTTTCACATGGAGCGTGATTACAGTGCATACACATTACTGGTTGAAAAACTACTTCTGGATTCTCTGATGGATCTTCCATCTCCGAATACATATCTATAATTCCTACCTTTTTCTCTTTAGCAACATCCTTTGACATATCAGATGAAAAATATCTATCAATTCTTAACCAATGCATATCTCTAGAGTTTCTCATTTCTTCTCTTCCTACAACTGGCACATTATTTTCAGCATGACAAGAAATAACACATGCTGCGCATCCAGTACAAAGGTTTAAATCAATAGATTGATTCCAAAAATGTCCAGTTTTATGATCATGATTGTCCCACAAAGTAACTTTATGAGAAGGTTGAAATCCTTCATGTGTATAATACTCATGCTTATGGTTTCCAGATGTTGGATCTTTAATAAAATCAGAAAGTTTCGATTCTTTAACAAGATCACGTCCCATCATTGTATGCTGCAATTGAATTGCTGCAAACTCATGAAATTTATCGTTAATAACCTCTATTTTTACAACACCACCATTAGAAAATGGGAAAGCATTTATTCCCACATTTCCACATTTACCAGCATGTGTTCTTCCATATCCTACTGCCATAGAAACTGTATTATAAGTTTGACCAGGCTGGATCATTACAGGAACATTTTTAATAGTTCTATTTCCAAGAGTTAAATTAACAACACTTCCATTTAATGCTCCATTTGAAACATTCCAATTACTAATTCCATTTTCGCTTGCAGTCTTAGATGAAATTGTTAAATAGTTGTCCCAACATGCTCTTGATAAAGGATCAGGCAATTCTTGCAACCAGGGATTATTGGCTTGAGTTCCATCACCCATAGATATTTTTTGTGATATCTCAAATTCAATCCCATTTAATTTACTATTCTTTAATTTTTCTAAATCTAACTGAGATTTTCTTGGGTAATTAGGAAAAACACTAACTTGCAAAGGTTCTACATCTAAACTAAAAAATCCATCATGCAATTTTTGCTCCCAGTTTGTCGAATGATATGATTTTAAATAATCGTAATACGAAATATCTTTTTCCATCCACTTAATTAAAGAATCTTGAAATTGCCTTGTATTAAAAAGAGGATTTATAGTTGGTTGCATTAGTGAATATTCAGAATGAACTGGGTTTGCATCACCCCAACTTTCTAAATTATGGTGATCTGGACACAGATAATCCATTTTATTTAGTTCCTTATTCATATAAGTCTCATCAATAGATGAGGAGGTAGAAATTCTTAAAGATACCTTTTTTAGTCCATCATTAAAAATATCAGGATTTTCTAATGTATATGAAGGGTTAACATTATAAGTTATTAACGCATCTATTCTTCCATCATTCATATCATTAATCAAATCTTGCACATCATTATCATTACCTTTATTTAAATAGCAAGGTCTTGAAATGTCAATTGTAGAATTATAGTTTTTTAATTTATTATTAATTGCATTTACAAGGATTTGAACTTCTTTATTATTAGAGTCGCATACAACTATAGAAAATTTAGATTGATTTAAATCTTTAACAATCTTTTTAATCCTCGGATCAGGATCTTCACCATGTAAAGAATTATATAAATTATGTAATAAGTAAATCTGCTCTGAAGGTTTAATTTGAATCCGGTAATCAGCGTTAGATCCTGTTAAAGTCAGATTTGTTTCAATCTGATAATGACGAGACATTTTCCCATTTTCAGGAATTCTGGTCTTGGTATAATCTTTTTCATAATTTGGATGTCCCCAGTTACCAATAAAGTCAGCTCCAAATGATACAATTACTTCAGCTTTATCAAAATGATATGTTGGTAAAGATCTTATTCCAAAAGTTTCTAAATTAGCTTCTAATGTTCCATGTGAAGAAATTGAATCCATCTGAATAAATCTAACATTCCCATAATATTCAGAAAATTCTTCAATAAGCCTTTCAATTGTTGGACTAATAATTGTTGAACTCAATATTGCAATATTTCCTCCTTTTAAGGAAATATCCTTAAGTTTTTTTATTATTTCTAAATCAATATCATCCCAACGAGATTCTTTTAATCCTATCAATGGATTCTTTAATCTATTGGTGTCATACAGAGATAATACTGATGCTTGAACTCTAGCGTTTGTACATGTGTTATTTGCTCTAAGTTTTATAGGTCTTCCCTCTCGAGTCTTTACTAAAACTGATGCATAATCATGACCGTCATAAATTGTAGAAGCATAGTAATTAGCCACACCTGGAACTATTTCATCAGGTTTTACTACATATGGAATAACCTTATTTATAGGAGCTTCGCAAGAAGCTAACGTAGCCGCAGCTGTTGAAAATCCTAAAAATTTAAGAAAATCTCTCCGAGATGTGTCAGATGAAGATAAGTCTTCATCCGAAAGAAATTTATCTACGGGAATATCTTCAACAAATTCATTCTGAGACAAATGATCAACTAAGGGATCGTTATTTAACTCAGCTAAACCTTTCCAATATTTCTTTATTTTACTCATATCAAAACTATATTCCTATTTAATAATGACATTTACCACACTCTAAACCACCAATCATATCAACTGTAATCTTAGTATCTTCACCATGCTTTTTTAGTAACTTTTCATGCACTTCCATATAATAGTCATTATTTACTAAATCAACTTCCTTCTGTCTATGGCAGTCAATACACCATCCCATTGATAATGTTGGATGACCAAATTCTATGCCATCTTTAATATTGTTTTCTTGATTATTTAACTCTTCTGTAGTAGCAACTTGTCCAACGGTTTTATTTTGCATATCTCCATGACACTGTTGACATTCTAGTCCAGCTACATTTACGTGTTGTGAATGGTTAAAATATGCTAAATCTGGTAATTGATGTACTCTAATCCATTCAATTGGTTTCTGTTGATATCCTTCAATATATGTTCTTGTTTCCGGATCAAATCCTACAGCGTCATAAATCTTCCCGATCTCGGTGGTCCCATAGTTAGGGCCTTCTTGTATGTATGTATGACAATTCATACATACATTTGCTGATGGTACTCCAGAATGTTTACTCTTTCTTGCACTTGAATGACAATAATTACAATCTACTCCATTTTCTCCAGCATGAATTTTATGAGAAAACATGATTGGTTGACTAGGTTGATATGACTCTATATCTCCAATACCTAACATCAAACCATATACTATTTTTAAAGAGTAAACAAAAGTAAAAACAAATATTATAAACTTAGACTTATTATCTGAAACAACACTAATTATAACTTGTAAGATAGTTTGAGATGGACGATTTAAGCTTTGTTCTAAAGTATTTTTTACTGAAGATAACAGTACAATTAATATAACTAATAATAAAATTAACAAATAAATATCAGCATTTGAATTTTTTACTTCGTCAAGATTATCTAAATCTTCAGATGCAATAATTTGATTAGATTCTTCAATAGGAGGTTCAACTAAATATGCGTAAAGATCTTCAAAATCATCGTCTGAAAAATAAAAAGCCTGCATTATGGATCCGTTATATTCTTCAAAAATTGCTATTGCATCAGCGTCTCCACTTGCTCTCAATGCAGCATTATCATTAATCCAAAGTTTCAACCATTCTTTTGAACGTTTATCAGTAACACCCTGAAGTCCAGGACCTATAAGTTTTTTATCAGACGTATAATGGCATGATGTGCAATTAGCCTTATATATAGACTCTCCATTCTCAACAGATTGAGATAATAATCCAGAACATATGGAAAAAAACAGAAAAAATAGTGAATATTTAATTCTATTACAGGGTCTCATCTAAGCTTTTAATTTTCATGCAAATTTAATTATTATATACTTTTTCTTGAAGATTTTTTTTTCTTTATTCTAATTTATATTTATTCTAAATAAGGGTATTTTTCTATTAATAAAATCTTTTAATTAATCTAAAATTATTAAATTTGATTCATGAAAAAATTTGTAATTTTATTTATATTATTATATAATGGTTTTTCATTTTGTCAAGTAAATAAAGACTCTTCAATGAATGTGAAACCTACTATTATTTGGAACAATGGAATACAAGACCTAATATCTCTAGACAAAGAAATAAAAAAATCAATTGGTGGAATTAATGGATATAGCGTGGTAATATACGTTGGAAATAAACGTGAAGATGCGCAAGGAGAAAAATATAAATTTATGAAATTTTTTCCAGAAATTAAAAATGTGAGTTATGAAAGAATTAGTCCAAATTGGAAAGTGAGAATCGGAAGATATAGAACAAAATTAGAAGCTCAAAGAATACAAAATTTGATTATAAAGAAATTTCCAAATAGTTTTATTGTTGAAATAATTGTTCCTGTTGGGGGGTTTAATTAAAGTGTTCTTTTAACTTCAACCTCTTCATATCCCTCAACAATATCTCCAACTTTAATATCGTTATAATTTTCTATTGACAATCCACATTCATATCCTTTTTGAACATCTTGAACATCATCTTTAAATCTCTTAAGTGATGAAAGTGATCCAGTGTATACAACAACTCCATCTCTAATTAATCTAATTCCTGTTTTTCTATTCAATTTACCATCTAAAACCATACAACCTGCAATTGTACCTACTTTTGAAATCTTGAATATCTCCCTAACTTCGATATTACAAACAATGTTTTCTTCTTTTTCAGGTGACAACATACCTTCCATTGCTTGAGTCATTTCTTCAATTGCTTTATAAATAACCGAATATAATCTTATATCAATTTGTTCAGTCTCTGCTAGTTTTCTAGCCTTCAATGAGGGTCTAACTTGAAATCCTATTATTATCGCATCTGAGGCTGAAGCAAGCATAATATCTGACTCAGATATTTGACCTACAGATTTTTGCAATATATTTACCTTAATTTCATCAGTAGACAGTTTTTCTAACGAGTCAGAAAGAGCTTCAATAGAACCATCAACATCACCTTTCACTATAACATTAAGTTCCTGAAAATCTCCAAGTGCTATTCTTCTTCCAATTTCATCTAGAGTAATATGCTTTGTAGTTCTTACCGACTGCTCTCTTTGAAGTTGCATCCTTTTGGTTGCTATTTTTTTAGCTTCTTGTTCATTATCCATTACATTAAAAATGTCACCAGCTGTAGGAGCTCCATTTAATCCTAATAGAGTAGCAGGAGTAGATGGACCAGCAAAATCAATATTATTATCTCTTTCATTTAAGAGAGCTTTAACTTTACCAGAATAACTTCCAGCCAAAACATAATCTCCAACTTTTAATGTTCCTTTCTGCACCAGTATAGTTGTAATATATCCCTTACCTTTATCTAAAGAAGCTTCAATAACAGAACCTACAGCCTTTCTATTTGGATTGGCTTTAAGCTCTAACATCTCAGCTTCCAACAATATTTTTTCAAGTATCTCCGGAACACCTAATCCTGATTTTGCTGATATATCTTGTGATTGTATCTTTCCTCCCCAATCTTCTACTAACATATTCATCTCTGCTAATTCAGATTTAATCCTTTCAGAATCTGATGTTTCTTTATCGATTTTATTTATTGCAAAAATAATTGGGACACCTGCTGCTTTCGCATGACTAATAGCTTCTTTAGTTTGAGGCATCACTTTATCATCTGCCGCTACAACAATTACAACAATATCAGTAACTTTTGCCCCTCTAGCTCTCATTGCAGTAAATGCCTCATGACCAGGAGTATCTAAAAATGATATTTTTTTTCCATTAGGAAGTGTAACTTCATAAGCTCCAATATGTTGAGTTATACCTCCTGACTCTCCAGCAATAACATTTTCCTGTCTAATATAATCTAATAAAGATGTTTTCCCATGATCTACATGCCCCATAATAGTCACAATTGGGGATCTCTCTATTAAACCTTCTTCTTCTTCTTCTTCAATAATTTCTATAGATTCTTGAACATCTGCTCCTACAAACTCTAATTCAAATCCGAATTCTTCAACAATTATCTGAATTGTTTCAGCGTCTAATCTCTGATTCATAGTAACCATTAAACCTAATGACATCAGAGATGAAATAATCTCATTGACTGAAACATCCATCATGGTAGACAGTTCGTTAGCAGTTGCAAATTCTGCAACCTTTATCAACTTACTTTCAGCTGACTTCTCTTGCAATTCTTGATCTGCAATCTCTTTGTGGGCTAATCTTTTATCTCTTCTATTTTTTACTGACTTCTTCTTACTTCCTTGTAATTTAGCTAAAGTCTCTCTAATCTTTTTTTGAGTTTCTTCTGGAGATATTTCTATTGTGTTTTTTTGTGATCTATTAGTCCTGAAAAATCCTTTTGGATTAACTTTATTTGTAATTCTTTTCCTTTTCTTTTTAGATTGATTACTTTCATTAGATGACGCAATTGGCTTACTTTTTGCTACTAACTTATCTAAATCTATTTTCTCTCCTGTAATTTTTGGACCGGTTAACTTTTCAGCTTCAGCCTTAATAATTTCTTTATTATCATTATCAACTTTTTTGTCTTTTTTGTCTTTTTTGTCTAATTGTAATTTATCCTCCTTTTCTTCTTCTTTTTTATTTAAGTTAATTTTTCCTAATACTTTAATTTCATCTTTCTTAATTACATTTTGCGAAACATTCAAAGATTCGGATTTTATTCTTAATTCTTCTTCTTTTCTTTCTAAATCTAATCTTTGTTTTTCTTTTTCTTCCTCTCTTTCTTTGGAAGCTAAGTCTGCAGCTAATTTAGCTTTTAAATCAGGTTGAAATTCTCCTAATAATTCCATATAAAGATCATTAGGAATTTTAGATGAAGGTTTTATTCCTTCTACACCCTTATTCTTTAAAAATGCAAGGATCCTATCCATTCCTACATTAAACTCTTTCGCTAATTTATTTAATCTTACACTCATTCCTTTTAATTAATAGATATAATTACTCTTCAAATTCAGATCTTAATATTTTTAATACTTCCTCAATTGTTTCATTTTCTAAATCAGTTCTTTTAACCAAATCATCTTTTTCAATAGCAAGTACACTTCTAGCTGAATCACATCCTATTGATTGTAATGATTCTATCACCCATCCATCAATCTCATCAGAAAATTCTGATAATGCAACATCATCTTCAAAGTCATCACTATTTCTGTATACATCTATTTCATATCCAACTAAATCTCCTGCTAATTTTATATTATATCCTCTTCTACCAATTGCTAAAGAAACTTGATCTGGATCCATAAATACATTTGCTTTCTTAGAATCTTTATCTAAATTAATAGATGTAATTTTAGCTGGACTTAATGATCTTGAAATTAATAAATTAATATTCTCAGTAAAATTAATTACGTCAATATTTTCATTTCTTAATTCCCTAACTATTCCATGTATTCTACTTCCTTTAACTCCTACACATGCTCCAACTGGATCAATTCGATCGTCATAAGACTCAACCATAACCTTTGCTCTTTCTCCTGGCATTCTAACTACTTTTTTAATAGTGATAATTCCATCAAAAACTTCTGGAACTTCCATCTCAAATAATCTTTCTATAAATTCAGGAGCTATTCTAGAAAGCACAATATGAGATTTATTATTCCTTAAATCTGCAGACTTTACCACAGATTTAACAGTATCACCTTTCTTAAAAAAATCTCTTGGAATCTGTTCAGACTTGGGAAGTATTAAATCATTGCCATCATCATCTTGTAATAAAATTTCATTTTTCCATATTTGATACACTTCAGCATTTACAATCTCACCAATTCTATCTTGATAATTCTTCAAAATTTCATCTCTGTGTAAATCATTAATCCTACCAATCAGATGCTGACGAATAGACAATACCTGTCTCCTTCCAAATTCTGATTCAAAACTAACCTGCTCTGAAACTTCTTCACCAACTTCATAATCATCTTCTATCTTTAAAGCTTCTGATAAAGTTATCTGACTATTAATATCTTCCAATTCATTATCTGCAACTACTTCTCTGTTTTTCCAAATTTCTAGGTCTCCTTTATCTACATTAATAACCACATCAAATATTTGAGCTCCATCGTATTTTTTTTCAAGAACAGTTTTAAATACATCTTCTAATATACTCATCATTGTTTCTCTATCAATATTTTTTACATCTTTAAATTCTGAAAAAGAATCAATCAAATTTTCAACATTCATTATCTTAATTATTTAAATTTAATTATCAATTTTGTTTCCTTTATTTCTTCTATTGGCATAATGATCTCATGTATATCTATTTTTTTATTTTTTTTATTTTTCTTTAAAATTTCTAACTTCAAAAAATCACTGTAAGAAATCAACTTGCCTTTATAAATCTCTCCATTAATAGACTTTACTTTTACATCTCTGCCAATATACTTCAAATATTGTTCTTTTACAATAAAAGGATTTTCCAATCCTGGAGAGCATACTGTTAATTTAAAATCTTCAACATCCCTATCAAGATTTTCCTCAATATGACGACTTACTTTCATGCAATCTTCTAAAGTAATACCATCATCATTATCGAAAAGAACTTTTATGTCATTTGTAGGGGACACCCTAATATCTACTAAAAAACAATTTATCTCAAAAATTTTTTTTAACGCTAATTCTTTAATTTTATCTCTGAATATCATGTCTTTTAACAAAATAAGGGGCTTGTAAGCCCCTCTAATTTCTTCCCCATAAAATCACAGCAAATATAATAATCTTTTTATAAATTTCCTAATATTATAAAACTATTGAACTACAACTCTTTTACTAACGAAAGAATTATCAGTTTTAATTTGAATAATATAAACTCCTTTAGGATTTTCAGAAACATCAATTTTTCTGAGATATTGACCTATGAATTGTTTGTTATTTTCATTATATAAAACTTTTCCAAATGCATCAAATACAATAATTTCAAAATTAGATAATTCCTCCGATGCAAAACTAATATAAAATTCACCTTGATTCGGATTTGGATATATATTTAAATTTTCAAACAAACTAGAATCCCCACTACTAAATCTTACTGATGATAATGTAGCAAAATATTGCCAAGATGTAAAAGATGAAACATTAGATGAAAATGCATCACACTCTGATCTAACCCTCCATTTATAATTTGAAGATGGATCTAATGAGCTTAATGATAAAATATTATTAGTAACAAATGGCACATTAACTGGTGATCCAATCTTTCTCCATTTTATCTTATAAGTGTAAGCTCCAGGAACTATATCCCATACTAAATCTACTGAATTATGGGTAAGATTCTGTTCATCTGGATTTAATGGAGTAGTACACTGACCAGGTATAAAAAATGTTTGTGTTGCTGACCAAGAAGATACCCCACCTGTATTACAATAAGTTCTTACCTCCCATTCATAGGTACTTCCTTGATTCAAATTATTTAAATTTCTACTAGTAGCTGTCATACTGTAAATATAAGTCCAAGTTAATGAACCTAATTCTCTTCTTCTTAAATCATATTTTACAGCATTAGAGACTGGATTCCAACTTACAGTAGATGTAACTCCTAATACTGAAGATGTCAATCCATCTGGCGCGCTACAAGGAGGCACAGGAGTTAAAGTTGTAAATGAAATCTTGGAAGACCATGAT
>CESM01019374.1_pt1 | contig 74074 bp, 56 predicted proteins | sample 361421 | NCBI WGS metagenome assembly CESM01 (sample SAMEA2622219, study PRJEB7988) | marine metagenome | isolation source: saline water (ENVO:00002010), including | reverse complement strand
TCAAAGGCATAAATACTGTAAACAACAGTTTTAATAAGGAGCACTCAGTTGTTAGACAGAATCAAACAGTGGTGGAAACAGATTACCATAGAGCAATATGAGCTCACAGTATGGTTTGAAGACAGTTGTACTACCAATTTGGAAACCAAAGAAGAGACATACACTCGTAGCAAAAAGGTATTTCAATTGGAAAGCATATCAAAACACACCAACAATCACATCAAAGGTGTAGACATCAATGGTTGTGCTGTGGAAATCAAAACAGTTAAGCCGTTTGATTATCACATAGTGAAGATATACTAGCACTCAACCACCATGAAACCACAGTATCACATAGTGTCAACACCAGCGACTGAACAATTTGGTTGCGTTGCGCCGTATCGCTTCGCTCTAAACTCACACTCCTCCCCCAAATCACATGGCTCACTACACTAAACAACACGGCAAAAGACACAAAGCCAATATAAATCTGCTGAGCAAAAGCCTTATATCAGAATTAAAAGCACACAGACATGTGTTTGCAGAACTGAATGGTGTTAAAAAGAACATATACAATGATGTAAATCAGTTAATTAAGTTTATTAATGCAGACTTAATCAAAGAACTCAGCATGAATTCAAGAAGTAGACTGCAAGTTTGGGTAGTAGATGCACAGTCAGACAGTGATAAACGTGCATTTGAAAGCCATTGTATAATGTTTGTGAATGCCAGTAGCAGTGATATAAGTGTATTACGCAGTCAAAGTGGCTCAGAACTAGTCAGTGTGATAGAGCCTGGGCAACGATTCAGCATTAATCCTAACCACATACACCAAATAATAAACAATCACAGAGATAAACCTGTGTATTTGTTGGGAGTTGACAACGGTTGGGATATGAGTCAGTGGGCTAAAATGCTAAACAACTAATGTTGCAACATAAATTATCAACAACAGCACACCAAAGAACGCACACAACAAACTGAATGCAGTTAAAAATAGACTGCTCAATGATGGATCGAACTGTTCATCCTTACTGCCCACACCCAATAACAGTTTTAATACAGTTTTCAATTACTTGTATCCTATTTGCATGTACCTGGTATATGCAGGAGTAGTTAATTCTCCACACATTAATTGATTTTTCATTGGATATTTTAATATAAATTCATCAATATTATCACAAGTATTGATGTGTCCTTCGAATTCTTCTGAATTATTACTTTGAATTATTAATAATTGATCCTCGTCCACACTATTAAACCAATTATTATCCATGTGTTCACAACTGGTATTGATAATCCATTGAGGTTTTACAGTAATTAATTCACCTCCTGTTTCGAATTCACAGTTATTTAATGTTAAATTATTCACATCAGCAACTACGCCTTTGTATTTCCATTCATTTTGCACATGTTTTTGATTTAATTTTTCTGATTTAGCAATACTTTCAGCATCAATGTCCACACCATATGTTCTTCCTATGTTGGGAAACTTGTAAAACAGTGGTTCAATTAAACTGCCAATCCAACTTCCCAATATAATTATGGTGTCTGGATTGGGTGCTGGCAAGTTTTCTACTCTCACTTTCCACAATTCATCTATTAACCAAGCCTTACTGGCTAACTGTCCTTTGCTGAATGCATGTGCAGGATATGTATTTCTATTTTGAACTATGTGTTCCCATTGACTAACAGGCATATTAAAACGTTGATTAACATAATGTGAAACTTCTTCCCATGTTTTTAAATTATGATTCATAATATTCCTTTAGCCAAGCATAGTCATTTATCTTTGTTAATGCTTCTACATCATTGACATGTTGTTTGGCATAGTCATTTCCTGCTTTGGCTCCCTGTACGGCTTGTTCAACAAAGTCGCCTTTGTTTGCATTAAGCCATTTGTTCAAACGTTGAGCACTTTCTTCATCAGTATTAAGTGTCAACTTAACACATTCCCTGAATGCACTTCTCCATGTGCTGTACTCATCTGTGTTAAACTGTGTTACACATGCCACTTCAGGCATAACTTTAAACCTTGTACTCAATCCAGTTGTGAAGTCTATGCCCCAACTGGTTGCTTGTTGTACTTGTTTGGTGTTAAACAGTTTAACTCCCCCATAACCATATGTGTCTCCAGTAACAGGATTCATACTGTTCCACACATGTGTAACTTCTTGGTCATATACATCTGGTATATAACTGAAATCAAAATCATCTTCTACTACTGCATCAGCATCAACTACCCAAAACATAGGAGTCCTACACTTCTCTGCACAGGCTTTGTGTGCCTCAAATATGCCTTTTACTCCTCTGATGTGTGTTGCCCATGTACCTTTGCCTGTGATTCTGTGTATGTGTTCATCAACTATGTCAATATCTTCCTTGTAACTGATTACATATATCTCATATTTGTTGTATTCACTGGCAATGTCTTTAACATATTGCAGTTGCCCTCTAGGCATTTTGTTTAATCTAATGTCATCACTTGTTATTTTAGGCAACTGTTTGGGCCACAAACGTACTCCACCGTAACTGTGTGCCTTGCCTGTAGTAGGATTTGTGCGTTGCCATGCATGAACTTTGCTGTGATTAACAGGCTCTGGTGTGTACTTTGGCACATCTTCGCACTTGACATCGTTGTCTATAGTCCAAAACCATTCATGTTGTGTAGTCTTTGCGTATTCATTTAGTTGTTCTAGTAACGGTTTGTTGTTATTAAAGTAGAATATATCCCATAACTTGTCACTACTAATAGCACTAGGCATCTCTTTTAGCCTATCAAACTTGTTGTTTAGTATTTGTTCTTCATTACTGTACTGTAAACTAGCAGGTAATAAACGTACTGCCGTACTTTTACTGCCGTTATGTTCCCACACATGTACTACATCTGTATCATATTGTGTAGGGTAATAACTGAAATCAAAGTCTACATCTACATACGGGTCTACAACATACATCATTGTAGCATCAGACTGTGCCGCTAGACGCTCATAGACGTCGTTTAAGCCATCCTTTAATTGTTCTGGCTGTAAGTGGTACACTGGATATTCTTGTTGCGTACAGGCTGGTTCTCGTATGTATTTAGGTCTGCCCTTCTCTTCGTTCTTGTGTCTTAAACTTACACCACCATAGTCATATTGCTTGCCTGTTATAGGATTAAGTTTTTGCCACACATGTGCTTTGCCCACATCATATGCATTAGGTTGGAATCTAAAATCAAAGTTAGGTAAGATATCAACATCTTTATCCACAACCCAGAACCAATTGTAATCACTTTCTTCTAAACCTTGTTCGTATGTTTCGAACTGTTGATAGCCTACAGTCCGTAGTTGTGCCAACTCTTCAGATTCAATGTCGCCTGTTGGGTCTGCTGTAATGAACTTGCTGTTGCCTTGTTCATTAACTGGAACAAGTTTAACACCTCCTGCTCTGTAGTCGCTGACACTTTCAACTGCTCTTGGGTATTTGAATTCCAAGTCACCTCTATACTTGAATATGAGTATGTATTCTCTGTCATGTTGCTGTGGTACATAATTTAACTCCTTAGTTATTTGATGTTCACTGTCTATTAACCAAAACATATCTGTTTTGCTTTGCTTTTTAAATTGTTCATAATCCATAATGTCATCACTGTAAAATATATCATACTTCACAGGCACAACATCTTCTTTGTAAACATATTCTTCTACAAAGTTTCTAAATGGTTTTGCTCTCATAGGATTACGAACAAGTCTTACTCCGCCACATCTAATGTCGTGTGGTTCTTTAACGTCTGTAGGATATCTATATTCTAAATGTCCTGGCAGTTTAAATACATGAATATAATCTTGTTCAAACTCTGTGGGTACATATAACCATTCGCCATTGATGTATTGTAAGTCTTTGTCTACTACCCACATCCATTCTGTAGTACACTCACTGAATAGTTCATGATACTTTTCTACTGTAAATTCTTTTTCATTAACATAGAACACATCATACTTTATATCACGTACAGGACATGTTCTGTGTATTTTAATATCTGCGTCATTCCAATTGTCTGGTACTAGTCTTACACCACCCATACTCATTGGATACTTGTCTTGTAATTGGTTAGGCATTCTAAATGCATGTATCATTTTATACTCAAACGGATTAGGTGCCCAATCTATATTGTCTTGTATTTGATGTTGCTTGTCTATAAGCCAAACATAATCATCACCTAAGTGGTCACGTTGAGCATAGTCCTCTACATCATCTACAAACAACACAGGATAGTTTATAGTTGCGTCTAAGTAATCATGATATTTTATTTTAGAATCATTCCAATTGCGTGGGTATAGTTTCACTCCCCCTTCCTTTTCAGGATACTTGTGTTCTAGTTGTCCACGCAAATGGAATGAATGTATATAGCCTGGTTCAAAATTCCCCGGTGCCCAGTCTATATTGTCAGCCAATTGATACTCTGGATCAACGCACCATACATGTGTACTGTTCGGATTGTTGTCAAAGTAGTTCCCTGGTTTTTGCTCATACAAAATTTGAAACTGTTTCTTACATACAATTTTATCGTGCATCACAGTTTCTTCGTTACCTTTTTTAGGTAACAGTCTTACGCCCCCGTAATCTTTATCGTTCCACTTCCATGCATGACCATACTTTGCAGTATGCCTGTCAGGCACAAAGTTAAACACAGAATAATCTGTAACTACAACATCACTATCCACAACCCAATATAAACTTGTTGTACTGTTTATTTCTTCAGTAGTGTTTATTTGTTTTGCAAAAGGTAACTCCTCTTGTAACAATTGGTTATTACCTAAGTAGTAAATGTTATACATTCTTCTTTAATCTCTTCATCTTTTCTTGCACAATAGGATCTTGGAATATTAAATCTAGATAAAAGTAAAACTTATCTCCTTGTTCCAATTCAGCAAACATTAATTGTTGCATACTCCATGTGCAATCATCCCTATGAAATTTTGCACTCATGCCGCATCTAGGACATTTGTCCTTTAACTTGTAAAACATAACATCATCTTCTTCAACAATAGGATCATATATCCATGGGTCTCTGCTCATCTGTTCAAACACAACATGACTATTAGGTCCACTAACAACATCACGTATGATTTGTTTTACCTTTTGTTCCTGTTCTTTAGTCCCTGACATGTACCTTTACCTTGTAATGTTTTGCAAACTCTTCTGCTTCTGCTTCTGTGTTTACAATTGGTTGCCCTTTTATATTCAAACTAGTATTCAACACAACCGGACAACCTGTTTCTGCATACCACTGTCTCATGGCATGATATAAATCTGGGTGTTGATTTCTATTAACAGTTTGAACTCTGCTTGTTCCATCTGCATGACAGACTGCAGGTATCTCATCTGGCTTTTTACATTTAGCAACAAAACTCATATAAGGACTATTGCTTTTACCTGCCGGCATCTCAAACCATTCGTTTGCATATTCCTCTAATACTATTGGAGCAAACGGTCTAAACTCTTGTCTACGTTTAATTGCATTTACTTTGTCTTTTATTTCAGTACCTCTAGCATCAGCAAACAAACTTCTGTTACCCAATGCTCTTGGACCAAACTCTGCTCTACCATTAGCAACTCCAAATATATTTCCTTTGCGTAAACTTTCTAAAAACTTTTGTGTGGGCCATTGTCCTTTTATGTTTGTGCCTAAGTAAGGACCTTCCCAATTAATAAAGTTACCTGTACTTTCAAAATAGTATAATGCCGCGGCACCTAAACTACTTCCTGCATCTCCTGGATTAGGCATAATCCAAATGTTCTTAAATATATCTTCTTCATATATCAAACTGTTAGCAACACAATTTAATGCTACGCCACCCATATACACTAAGTTACGACTACCACCGCTGTACTTGAATGCAAGTCTACAATAAGATAAAACTCTTTCTTCTACAACTGCTTGGGCACTTGCGGCTAAATCAAATTTTGTTTGTTCATCTTCTACATCTATGTCATTAAAGAAACTCTTTGGCAAACCTTTACTCATGTCAATTGTTTTTAAACAGTTGTGCAATTCTTCCATAGGAGTATCAAATAGATGTATATCCATTTTAACTTTGTATTTGGGTTTACCATATGCCGCCATACCCATTAAGATATATTCATCTTCCATAGGCTTTAATCCAACTGCGGCTGTAACGGCACTATAAAATAATCCTAAACTGTTTGGAAAGTTTACTTCATGTCGTAACATGATACGTTGACCTTTCTCCCATGTACTAATAGTTGCTGTTTGTTTTTCACCTATAGCATCTATAGTAACGATAGCCGCCTCTCTCCAATCCTCTGGTACTGTAAGCATACCAGCCGCCGCATGGCTTTGATGATGTAAACAGTTAGTAACAGGTATGCCTGCAAGTTGTGGATAAAACTTTTTAATCCAATCTTCAGCAGTAGGTTCTGTAAATGCAGATTTAATACTGCTCCAGTTTAATTGTTGCATTCGTCTTTGCTTTTTAAGTTTACTACTTTCATGTAATACTATTACATCAGGCTTACCCCAACTCAATGCTTCTTGCACTAAGTCTTGGTTTAAGTATGCATCATTCTTTTCTCTACTGTAACGTTCTGAATGTCCAGCAAACAATATATTGCCATCTTCAATTACACATACACTAGCATCATGAAACATACAACTTATACCTAGTATTCTCATCTCTCTCCTTACCTATAAATAAACGGATCGCTTTTGCGAATCTTTTCTAATTTCTTTTTCAATCGTTCTTCTTCCTCTGTTGACATTTTATCCACAGCAGGTTTATCACTGTTGTCATCTTCTAGTCCGCCCATATCAACAACTTTGTCAACAGGACCTAAACCATTCATATCATCTTTTTCTTTATTCATTTGTTTTCCTCAAAATATAATTCTTTTATAAAATTTCTTAATCCTATTGCATAGTTTTTATGTGCTACTTCATTCCCATGTAATGACGGACTAAAAGTCTCTGGTCTTTTATCCTTCATCTTTTCTACAAACGATCCATACGGTTCATAGTAATTGTTCCAAGGAAAAAACTTTTTCCATTTACGTCCTATTTTAGGATGATGTTCTTCGAAGTCTTGCGGCATCCATGTACTGCAACTGCTTAACATTACATAAGGTACTTTTCTATGAGCAAACATATTAGACAACAATACAGTATCGTTCATTCTTCTACGTCTGCCATCTTCATCGTTGGTCATATATAATTTAAAATAATCAAATAGTAATGTAAAGTCTGTACCGAACTCTTCAGAAGGACCGCCTGGTTCAACACCTTGGGCCCAATGATACTTTATTTCTTCTCCTGTGTTTGGGTCTTCAGCATAAAAGTAATGTCTACTATATGTTGTCCAACCTATTAAGTATAAAGTGGTGTCAGCATTTACGTTACCAACTAAATGTTCTACTGCTGTTTCTCTTATGTAAGTATTACTACCTCCTGGTTCACTAAGGTCTTCATGTTCACAGCCTAATACTTCTGCTACCTTACCTGCAAAAGTTAAATGAGGATGTCTATCATTGACCCTACAGATTTTACCTTCACCTCTTATTTCACTACCAAACATATGACTGCAACCAACTGAAACAATTTTTTTAATCTTTTTATTTCTCATACAACATGCTCCATAAGTCTGATATGCTCTCTTTAAAGTTTTGGTCTCGTTTGTTATCGAGTAACTCTGTGTACTCTTTGAAGATTTGCATTTGCTTGTCAGCATCTGCATTTACATTTTCATCTTCTAATGCTTTTATAATGCCTTCAACTGTAGCAATATTCCTTTCATCGTCTTTAAAATATTTACTAGTGTTGAGCCAATGCCGCAGTCTTTTCTGGCCCTCCACTCTAACGTCCTTAGGTAAGTTTCTAATGTCTAAACATTTAGGATAGTTGTTCATTAAAAAACTGATATCAATTCTTCTGCCACTAAACTGTGTAATCTCTTCTGCATAATCTAATAAGTCTGTTATGTTTAGTATGTTATATATTTGTACAACAGGACTAAACAATATATTACCTACGACTTCTGATTGTGCATAATCCCTTATATGTTTGTCGACCACACTCCAAGTACTACCACTTCTGATATATTCATTGTATTGTCCATAGCCATCAACACTTAAACACATCAACACATCTCTAAACTTGGCTAGTAAGTCTAAAAACCTTGGCTGTATGTTTGTCATATTGCTATTGAATACTAAGTCAATATCTTTAGCAATATCCATTTCTACACACTTCTCTAATATCCAGTAAGTGCGTTGTATAATAGTTGGCTCCCCTCCTGTGAAGTATAATCTGTTTACATTAGGCAACCACTCTTCAACTGATTCTAAAAACTCTGGTGTGTCGAACCACGGTTGAGTGTAATCACTAAAGTCATTCCAATGTGTATGCTTAACAACAAAGTCTCTTTCTTCTTGTGTGTACAAGTCATCATCTTTTAGTTCTTTATAAATTGCACTACTGTTTTGACTTTGACACATTCTACATCTCAAGTTACATAGTGTACCTAACCTAAAGTCCAAGTACTGAGGTGGCTCGTCGACATGGTAATCATTCTCTCGACTCTTTTCTATTATCCTTTCGATTTCATCTGCATTACGATGCCACCCCAACCAATCTTTGATATAGTTAGTTCTATAACTTGGTATCCCCAAATCCTCTAAGTCATAACATGGTTCACAACCAACAACACGTTCCCCGGTGTCCATTTGTCTTCTTATATGTTTGTAATGTTTACTATTCCAAACATCTCTCATATCCCCGCCTTTGTTTAATAGTATAGGTGTTCCTGTTTGTAGTCCGTCGAACTCCATAAAACTATCGTCTGTCTTTATTTGACCATTTGCAACACAACAGAAGTTCACAGTACCGCTAGGCTGTGTCATTACATGTATCCAAGGATACGGACAAAATGTTTTACTATAATCTTTCATTCTTTTTATCTATGCCTATCAGTTCCATTGTGTTTACTAACTCCATGGCTTCTGCTTTTTCAAACCACGGTCTAACATGTTCATATAACTCTGGAAATGTTTTTGCTATACTTTCATTTCTGTACTTGTCGCTGAATGTTGTATGATTAACAAACAACTCCATCATGTTCTCATAATGTTCGTTGTTAATAAAATTAAGTGTACTCTGTATTCTAGGATCATTATTATGTTTAAACTTCTCTGTGAGAGCCTGCTTTGCTTTTAACGGCAATGCTTTAGCACTTACTTGTTCAGGTACATACACCATATTAAAATGTATATCACAATCTAAGTTATGCTCTTTGTCATACTCTAATAATTCATCCATATAGAATGCATTAAATATACCTACTGTATAAAATAAATTTGTTCTTATGAAGTCATGCTGTTTAAACTTCCAAAAGTTTTCCATTACATGGTCAAAGTCTTGTGGATGTCTAATATAATTAAATCTTTCTCCTATGCCGTCTATACTAAAGAACACTTGTACGTCTTTAAATTCTTTCCAAATTGGAAGGGCGTGTTCAGGATATATACTACCGTTGCTGTTGTAACTTAAAGTAATATCCTTAGCACGACCCTTCTCCACGAGCCCTTCTAAGATTTCAAAATGTCTCTTGATGAGGAAAGGCTCGCCCCCAAAAAACTCTAAACTTTCTACTTCTTCTATCTGGTCTTCTAACTCGTCCCAAAACTTTTCATTGTGTTCGGGCCACATACCTAGCCTACCCATTTTCTTTGCTAAAGGATTTGTATCACCATCACGTTCTATTTCTTCTGGTACCCATTGGCTACTTGCAAAACTTGTACAGATCCTACACTTAGTATTACAAATACTACCCAATTTAAGATCCATACTTTTAGGACGAAGATGTTGTAAGTTATCTACGTGATGACCGAACTTTAACAACTCCCTTTTACGTTTACTTTCCATACCTGCTTCTTCTTCGTTCCAACAGTTATAACATGCATCTGGCTTTTTACCATCTAAGAAGTCTTGTTTCAACTTGGCAAGCCATTCGCTATCCCATGCATCTTTCAATGTATGACCGTCTGCTAAATTTAACCCTGGTGCTGTTTCTTGCATAACACAGCACACACCAATATCTCCATTGGTACGAGCCTCTTGGTTAATCCAAGGTAGTATGCAAAAATGTTCTGGTCTATCCATCTTGTCTTTTAAATTCCTCTGTTATATCTGCACCATCATAAACTAAATCATAATCTTGAAATTCAGGAAACACCATAAAGAAATTTTCTTTTCTAAACGTATCCATTTCTTTTATTTCTTTAAACGTATCTGGTAACATATAACTTTTATCTTCTTCGTCTAAAAACTTTTTGTACATCTCAAATCCGTTTGTTGCTCTGCCTAGTTTATCTTTGCCTTCTAGTTCTTCTAGCAAGTCTCTTACTTTATTAATTGCTATGTTTCTAATTCTTTGATTATGTACAGTTGCTCTGTATATAGGTTTACCAAATAAAATATTTACTTGAAAATCTTCATGCTTTATAAATTTACTTTTAACCATGTACCTATAAAAGTTTACAATAGATATTGCATTAAAGAAATCAACAGTTGCACTTATATAAAAATCTATATCAGGTAATTCTGTTCTTATTCTTTTTATGTTGTCCTCTATGTCTGACCATATAGTTCCTTTCCTTATATACTCTGCTCTAGCATTACAGTCATCTAGACTTGCACCAATGTTAATGTTTTTAAAATTTTTCCATAACTCTATGGCATCATTTTCTTTGTATGTGAGTTTACTTAAATTAGTATTGTAATGAACTTGTACATCTGTACGTCCTAGTTCTACAAGTTTGTTCATAACATACCAATGCTCGTCCATTATTAAAGGTTCACCGCCTGCCCAATATATCTTTTCAACTGTATGCAAATACTCATCAAACTGAGAAAGAAAGTCTTTACTACCTTTTTTAATTTGATGTATTGCTTGGGTAGGAGTTACATTGTATCTACTATCTACTGCATCGTGAAACCATAGACTACTTAAATCTGGTCCACACATTCTACATCTCATATTACATATATTACTAAAACGTATATCCATATATGCCATGTTTACATCATCTACTCTGCCTGTGTTTTGTGTAGACTTCACCAGTTGTGTTTTGTTTTCAAACTTGTGCCAGTTGTTAGGCTGTAATAAAAATTCTTCATTGCTTTTCATTCTTAAACTATCTGTTCTACCTAATGCTTCTTGCTCATAACACTTTGTACAACTGTGATGTTTTTTATCATGTAAAAAATCTTTACGCATTTTTCTAAGTTGAGGACCATTGTAAACTTCTTCTATTGTTTGCACGTTTAAATCTCCAACTACATCATCTACAGTTGTGTTACTTAGACAACATGGAAATACTTTACCTTGAGGCCATGGGTGCATGTGAATCCAAGGCAGTATGCAAAAAGCATCGCCTTTAACCAGTTGCTCTAGTTCTTCATTGGACTTGCCAATAAAGCCTAGGTCTTCTTCTTTATTGCTCTTATTATCCATGCATTCAAATCCCATTCCCACCAATTTTGTTCTCCGTGAACAAAATCACGTGGAGCATTATGATGATTGTTATGCCAACCTTCACCAAATGTTATTAAGTTTACTAAGTGATGGTTTACACTTTTATCTTCTGTTGCCCATGTTCTATATCCTAACCATTTTAATCCTTTGCCATGTCCCCATGTGTTAAAGGCACCAGTTGCCCATACACATAAACTTACAGGCATCAAGTAAGCATATATTATTAACCAAGGATCAATTAGTGCTAGTATTGAGTTATAAAATACTATCCAACCAAAAAAGTTTTCATGTGTATTCATAAGTCCTGTATTCCTTAACCAATCCTTTCCAAGTTTTAAATCATACTTGTCGTCCTTTAATCCCAAAGTCCAACTCTTCCATGTAGACATATGATGTGGACTATGTGGGTCTCCTTCTCCATCTGTGTCTATATGATGTTCTCTGTGTTTGATAATATAACCAAATGTACTAGTTAAACTTGCTAGTGTACCAGATATGTTTAACACATATTCCCAAAACTTATTTGTTTCAAAACTTTTATGTGCAAAGTATCTGTGTTGTCCAACAAACAGTCCTATACTAGTAAACCAAAAGTAAACACCTGCTGTAACCCACCAGTAACTGTTAGGACCCATAAGGAGTCCTGCAATCAGTCCTGCATGTGCTACCCACCTAAGAGTATCACCCTTGGGTTTGGTATATCGTAGTATGTCCTGAATCTTTGACATATCCGTTAAGCCTTTCAAATGTTTCTCTCCAATCACTTTGGTCATTATTATCCATTAAGTCGTTGTATCTACAAAACTGTTCCCATTTTAATTCGTCCCAGTCGTCATTGTTATACATGCTCAACAATGTTCCTAACTTGTGGTCATTACCCATTATCTTTCTAAATTGTGTATGTATCAACTCTCGTGCCTTAACTGGTATAACAGCAGGACTTAGGTAATCAGGATCATACACGAAGTTCATGTCAACTTCTAATCCCATGCGTTCTGCCCAATAGAAAAAGTCTGGTAATGTTGCATAGTTATATGCACTAACTGTTTGAGTAATTCTTAAATTAAGTTTGTCGCGATGTTCTTTTAAAGTGTTTACAGTTTGAAGTACCTTATCCCAATCTGTATTTGTCCTTATAAAAGCATTACGTTCGCCTAAGTCATCTATACTCAAACATATTCTTGCTTCTTTAAACTCGGGCCAGAGTTTTAAAGCAATAGGTGGCAACATAGTACAATTAATATTATACCACAATACAATATTTTTACTACGTCCACTATCGACTAACTTTTGCAAGTAAGTCCAATGTTGTTTAATTAATGTAGGTTCCCCACCATTGATATATAGCAGTTCTAAATTTGGTGCTGAGTTGTATAAGTCCTCGTAGAAGGAATCATCTTCGGGCCATTTAAAATCGTTTGGATAATCTAATCCCAAATACCCTTTATTAACGAAGTCAGCCTTTTCGACGATGTCTTTATAATCTTCCAGCCACTTACTGGAACTAGCAGGATTGCATGTACGACAACGGACGTTACATACATTGCCAAGACGCAACTCAACAAAACGAAGATCCATAGGAATGCTACCATCCTCATCAGTAAGTTCTCGTGCCCAATTGGCGGAGTTTTGTGGAAAAACTGTTGTCTCATGATTACGTTTACTCTTTAGTCCTTTCTCTTCTTCCTCATAGCATCTTAAACATGCTTTGGGTTTCTCATTATTTAACATTTGTAAGCGAACTTCTTTGTAATAGTCGCTGTTTAAATGTTGTTCTATACTACTATCGTTTAAACTTAAAAAGTTATCTTTGTTCCGAGCACGATTAAGTCCACCCGTGTGGTCACTGATACAGCAGAGTGTAACACCGCCGTGTGGGTGAGTTGCTAAATGTTGCCAAGGTAAAGGGCAATATGTTTTACTCATTGTGCTCCAAAAATACTTTTATGTATCCTTGTTGCGTGTGTTACCGTAATGGATTACTGTAACTCCCTCAATGTCAGGCGTCTTTCTCCACGGATCTAAAACCTTACTACCTTTTGCAAAAGATATATTTGTTCCATTTCCAGTTGCAACAGTTAGAGCCTCATCTGCTCCTGTTACTTTGTGTGTATCGTACCATCCAGGTACTGTGTCTAGTTGTTCGCCGTAAGTAATTTGGGGGTTATGCGCCAACAAAAATACTGCAGGTTTATTTAGTATTTGTTCATCAGGAATATCTCCTGTCTGTTCATCATAGTAGTATAAGTCATATCCTTGTTTTTCTATATAGTGTCCAACTAACATACTACTTGATCCTGCTTCATAAGGCACTAATGGTTTATATGCTTTACCTACAATTACTATTGGTAAAGTGTTCCACCACTTGCCTTGGAACATGTACCCTTCTTTCGTGTCTGCTAATGCTATTAATCTTTTTGCCATGTTCTCTGCCTGTACTTCTCTTGAAAGCATTACAGCATCGAATAAATCATAGCCTAGATTTAATTCACTAGCCATCCAACGTAGAGCAATATTGTCTCTAGGGTGACATGCGCCACCATCCCCCATTCCAGGTTTCATATATCCTGGTCCCATAATACGTCTGTCCGAATCTGCTAAAGCATCACAAACAACTTCTGCGTTTATGTTACCTTGCTTTTCTGCAACGTCTTGTATCATATTTACCAAAGAAACCTTCGCTGATATAAAAGTATTATAAAACACTTTGATACATTCGCATTCGTCCCACGTGCCTATTACATAACGTGGTTCGTTCTGCATAATTGTTTTGTAGAAGTCAACAAGTTCTTTAGCATCACCTGTTTCACTTCCATCCTGAGTACCTATCATTACCATTTCTGGATTAACCATGTCCCACTTAACTGTGCCCATAGCAATAAGATATGGGTTATATATAAAGCGAGTGTTTGTTAATATAGGTACAAATTCTCTTCTAACAGTACCCGGAAGTACTGTACTTATAAGGACTATTAATTGTTCTTTAGTCGCAACAGCATTTACTTTTTTAAGAACATCAATGACCAACGAGTAGTCAAAGTCCTTATTGGGTAAATGGCTGGTAGGTGCCTTTCCATCATATTGTGGATCATGTGGAGTTTGAACTGCAACAAAAACAATATCTTGTCCTATTACTGCTTCTTCCAAAGTATTAACCATTGTAAAGTTTTCAGGCTCTACTGGATTAATATCATAACCAACGACATCATGGACCTCGGCGACCATCTCGGCGCAGGCTTGTCCCAACTTACCTACTCCGATGAATCCGATTGAGGCCATTTTCATCTCCTAATTTGTGTCTGTCAGTTGTTTAATTAACAACTAGTATTATTTATCATCTTTAAATTTAGCGACTATTATGCTTTGGATCCGTTCTGCTCCACCAATCCCATAGTTCAGGATCCGCAGAATATATCTCTTCAATAGTAATACTTGCATTGTTGCCACCGTCATTACGCATTCTGGCTATCTCTCTTTGCCATTGTCTACCATTAAAGAATTGATCCTCATAAGTATCAGGAAACTTTTCTTCGAATGTTGGTGTTGCTAAGATTTGATTAAGTTGATTAATCAATGTTTGTTGCTTGGGTGTTATAATAGGAGTAAGGTCTTCTATGAGTCCACGTACTATTCTATCCAATATATGTCTGGGCCAACTCATAAAACTGAATACTATGTCAGGGTGGAATGCAAACATGTTCTTTGTTTCTATCTTTACATCTAGTTCTAATGCATACTCTACAAACTCACGTAAGCCAAATAATCCTGGCCCTGTTAGTGTTAAGTCCATTAGCATTTTATCATTGCCGTTTGGTAATGCTACACCTTCTCTAAAGTTTCTGTCCCACTCTTCCCACTCTAATCCTGTTCTAATAAACTCTCCTATGTCTCCTATACCGTCTATACTAGCACACATAGTCCAGTCTTTTGCTTGAGGCAACCAATCATATAAGTAATGCTTACCGTATCTCACTCTACTTAAATTACTATTGTATCTTAAATGAACTTTATGTAAGTTATTATCTTCTGCAAGCCTGTTCATAGACCTCCAATGTATATCATACATTAATGGTTCGCCACCTACCCAATATATTTCTTCTACTATTCCTCTGCATATAGAATCCCAAAACTCTTCTTCCACAACTTCTTTTTGGAACTTCTCAATAATCTTTTTGTTCTCTGGAATCATGAAAGGTTGATTCTCCGGAGACCAATGTCCTTCTTTCCGTTTTTCTGCTTCCCAACTACTACTTAATTGTTCTCCACACATACGACATTTAAAGTTACACAGATTGCTAACTCGATAATCAAAACTCACAGGCTCCATTGTTGTGTAGCCATTTTCATCTGTACTATCAAAACATTCGTCTATTTTATCTTCAAATAAAAATCCTGTGAACCATTGTCTGTAATTACTTTGACTTAGCAAATTGTCGTTGCACACATCACATTGTGGAATCTTTTCACCTGCCATAAGTTTCTTTCTTATATCCATCATGTACTGACTGTTCCAATGTTCCTTTAATGTTACAACATTTTCTTTGTAGTCTTCTATAGTACCTGATTCTCTTACTTTACCATAACGTTCGTCATTACTTGCGTCGATGTATTGCTTTTGAAATTTATGTTCTTCTCTACTTGCACAGCACATACGTCTTTCACTTTGTGGACTAATGTATGTATGTGTCCATGGAGCAGTACAAAATACTTTGTTAGGCGAACTTGGGTGTACGTTACCACCAGACCAGATAGGCTTTATCTTTTTACTCATCAACTGCTCCACCCAAGCCATCTACTTCTGTATCCCAACCGATGCTACTACCTGCTTTACGTTTTATGTTTGGGTTTGGTTTGTAGTCATCTTCATTTTTATATTTCTCATCATCATAGTCGTCATCACTCTCACCTGTTTGACGTCCTCTCACTTTCATCTCTACAACTTTTACTTCACCATCTTCTGTTACAATACGTTTAGCATACAATGTGTTTGTTATGCCGTGACTGTCTGGTGCTTGTATGTCTTGTATCTCATCATCTGATATATCTTTAACTTCTATACTGTCATACCATTCTACAAGTCTTGGAAATGTTTCTCTAAAGTTAAATCCACGTCTTGCGTCATACTGTTCGTAAAATACTTTGAAGTCATGATGTAATAAGTCTTGCTCTGCTGTATTCCTATGCGGAGTTTTTACAACATCTAAATATTCTATTAGTCTGCTTAATTGGTCTTGCTCCCAAGGTTGTAAAAGTTCTGAACCTGTTATTTCTGATTTCTCTCCACGGTCTCTTACTGCTTGTAACCAATTACTAATCTCATCGTGATACATTTTTCTTAAATGGTCTGGCAATGTAAGTGGACTTTGGAAACTTGGAAAACGCAATATGTTTACACTTATTCCTGGCACATGATGTCCATACTTACGTTTCATCTCTAATGTCCAGTCTAAAAATTGTGTTATACTATCTAAGCATAATGCATTTATTGTCATCATCATGTGTACACCTTCGTATCTTGCCTCACTGGCAAAACGTTCAAACTGACTAGTCCATATATCCCAATTAAGTCCATCTCTAATATATTCTGCTTGTGGTCCTTTTGCTTCACAACTTGTGTAAACATGAAAGTGGTCTATGTGTTGTGTAGCATCTATAAACTTATTTAATAATCCTTCTTTAGCCATTAAGTTACTGTTTATAGCAAGACGCATTTTTTTAGCATTGGGTTCATCTGTTTCTTTAAACCAATCAAACAATTTATATATACTAGGAGTCATTAATGGCTCACCGCCTGTAACTCTAATCTCTTCTAACTCTTTGCTTAACTCGGGCCACCATTTCCAAAAAGCAGTTACATATGGATTCTCTTCACCTTGGTCAAATGGTTCGGCGTATGGGGCATCATCAATAAAGTGTCCTCTAGCATCACTCTTAATACCTTGATAACCACCGTTAGTACGAATGTCCTTTACCCATGTACTACTAAATGCAGGATTACAATAACTACATGCTAACTGACATGTTCTATCAAATGCTATCTCACATGTTTTTAAATTTACATCTGCATTTGAATCTAATGTTGATATATGTTTTAAATCTCTATCTTCATATATAACAGTCTTATATACTCTATCTGATACAGGTACATTACCATCTGAGTCTTTGCCCATGTCCTCAATCTTCCAACAGTACTCGCACTCTTTAGGTCTCGAGCCTTCTTGCATCATCTTACGCATTTTCTTTTTGTGCCTACTGTTGTGAATAGCACTTGGGTTTGTTTTTATTTCTTCTAAATCTATTTGATGTGCGGGTGGGTGGTGGCAACTTGTTGTTCCTCCATGCCCTAGCCATATAGTAGCATTATACCATTTAGCACCACAGAACGATTCTGAGACAGGATCAATCATCCTCTCTTTGAATTCTCTATGTGTCTCTCCGACTTTTCTAACCATCAAAATTTCCTACATCAAAACTTAAATTTCTCATTTGAGTATTGTCTTCAAGTTCTATTACCCACTCAATCATTTCTGCTACACTATCGGCAGTCATCATAATCTCTTCTATGTTATTTACACCTTTTAGCCAAGCAGTACTATCGGTATCTACCATGCCAGGCTTTATCATTGTTACTCTGCACATGCCAGGCTTAAACTGATTTGATAATTGTAAACTTGCCCAATCCAGTCTAGCCTTGTCGCTTACATAAGGTGTCCAGTCTTTGTTGTAACCCATTTGTGCAAAGTTACTTATACTGTCGCTACTTATAGCACCCATATTAATTATCAACTTAGGCTTATTTACCCATTGTTCGTACATTGTATATAACAACCTTACTTGATTGTCTGGCACATAAGCATTGTTTACTAATACATCTGCATTCCATTCTACACATTCATTTACAACTTTTTTAATTGTGCTAACACGTTGCAAGTTATATCCTGTGCTTTGACTAAATCCTTTTACGTCATATCCAACTTTGTTGGCAAGCCTTTCTACTAATGCTTTACCAATGCCTCTTGTATGTCCTGTTATTGCTATCTTTTTCATATTATATCTCTATCATATCGAAGTCATCTTTACCTACACCACACTCTGGGCAGTACCAATCATCTGGTACATCTTCCCATTTAGTTCCTGGTGCAATACCATCTTCCGGAACACCATGTTCCTCATAGTAAATCCATCCACAAACAATGCACTCATATGTTTTGAATTCCATATTATTTTAGTTTCCATAAATCTAAGTTCCAAATTTCTATAGGCTGGTCAACTGCCCACTTAATATATTCTGCACATTCTTCAGCAGTAATATAAGGAAATTTATATGTTTCTATATTTTGTTTAGCACCATCTGTTAATACATAGCCTGGACTTACATTTATAATTCGACACTTACGACTAGGGTTAAACAAATATCTTCTAGCACCTGCTTCAAGTAATCTTTTATTTTCATAATAAGCATTACTGTCATTTAAGTACTTTGCTTTGCTTACTAAATTTACAATGGTCTTATCACTACTGTCTTTCCAAGAAATATATCTCTGCTTGAATAACTGCAATTGATAATTATCTTCACATGCATTGTTTATAAACACATCACAGTCATCACTGGATTCTAATATAAGTTCCGTCTGTTTAATATTAAACCCATTACTTCTACTAAAGCCTAACACTTCATGTTCGCTGAATACATCAGCACATGCTTTACCAATGCCTTTAGTGTGTCCTGTTATTGCTATTTTCAATCTTGTGCCTCTCTAATTTTTGTTGCACTTATATCTTCTATACTGGAATCAAACTTCTCTTGTTCAATTTTATATCCAACATCTCTACCATATGTTATATTTACAAGGTTAGGAACAATTTCTATTTTAACTTTACCTGCATAGTATCTTAATTCTTTTTGAAGATTTTCTTTAACTTGATTTGCAGTATATGGATTGTTATCATCTGTTTCCATATCTCTAATCATCAAATGCACCTGTCCATGTTTAGCCATTGCTCTATCAAACAATGCTTGATGTCCTTCATGCCATGGTTGATATCTTCCAAGCATTTGTGTTGTTGGTGCTTGATTGTTCCATAAAAAACGTTCACCTAACTGCCATGCAATCCTAATTGCATCTTTGTTAAAGTCTTTTTCTTGTACTCTATAATCAATTTCATGAGAATCTCCGAAAATTGTAGGCTTTTCAAATATAGCATCTGTGTTTGCATATTCACTCTTTGCACAAGTGTCTACCCAAACTTTATAATCAGCATCAAACTGTTGTCTAGATAATCTAAACGGTGCTATAAAATCTGCAATAGCAATTTTACCATTGCTTACAGATTTTGTTACTAAATCGGTCATGCGTGTTGCTTGTCGTTGTCTACCTTTATCACTAAAGTCCCAATCGTTTGCTTCTGCACGAACTTTATCTGCATTAAAATGTTCAGCATTGTCTCCTAAATATTTTTTTATTCGACTTGCTAAGTATGTCTTACCTGTGCCTGGTAAGCCAAATATAAGTACTCTCACTTCTCAAATAATCCTTTTATGGATCTCCCTTTTGCCATGTCTCCGTTAAAAGTCATCTTACCAGTCATTACAAGTGAAGTAGGGTTCGCTCCTTTTGTAAACATTTCTAACATTGTATCTTTGTTTATAAAACCTACTGTTATGTCTGCTTTAGGTTCATGCTCACTTGTTATCATAAGTTCTTCATTGGAAACATTTATAGAAAACTTTCCGTTTTCTTCATTTATCACATTGACATTTATACAAATATCAACTCCTTTGCTTTTATCTCTGTTAAAACTATCCTGTAAACCATTTTTAATTTTAATAAAGTCTAGCATATAATTATTCCTTATCTTGTGGGTATCCCTGATACCATTTTTGTATTGTGTCTATCTTGACATCACGCCATGCTTTAACATCTAGTCCGTACATTACCATTGTGTCATTTGTATTATAACTTTTTATCTCCAATCGTTGCCCGGATATTTCTTTATTAAGAGTGCATGGCATAACTCTCAATTCTCCTGTGTCTAGTTTAGTAAACTCTACTGTTACTACTCCTTCTCTTAAGGCATCAAATAATTCTTTACCTTTCATATTAGTGCGTCTGCCTCCTCACAAATTTCCCACCAGTCTTCCATTTCTGGAAATGTATCTAAGAAGTTTGTGTCTCTTCTTTGGTCATGTTGTTTAAAAAATTTATGAAAGTTTGCTCTGGCTTTGTACATTTTATCTCTGTCGATGTTATTACCACCTTTCATAATTTCTAAATTTCTTTTTACTTTTTCTATTTCGAAATCTTTAAATCCTCTGTAATCTATGTACTCCTCATCTGCTTGATTCATTTCCATAAATGCTATTGCTTCTTCTAAATAACTTTGATAATACTGTGGTAATATTTCTATGTTCTGCCAATAAGGTGCTCTCAATAATGGTATGTCAAACCATATACGTTGTTTAGGAACTATTTCGTATGGCTCATGTTTATGCCCACCCCTATCAGGTATCTCTATGTATTTTGTTCCTTGTCTATCCTTTGCATACTGGTCTCTTAGTTCTAATATCCATTGTAAAAACTCTCTTAAACTTGTTACACTTAATAAGTTAAATGTATTAATAAAGGTAACAGTTGTGTTGTCTGTCTCCCTTAAAATGCGTTGTACGTTGTTCTGTAGAGTCTTAAAGCATAGTCCGTTACGCATATACTCTGCTTGATTTCCATAACCATCTATACTTACAAATGTTGAAAAGTTTTTACATGCTGGTGCTACATACCAGTTGTTGCCACTATTAGGATTAAACTTTTCTGGGTCTTCCCATATTTGTATTTCTTCCATTTTTTGTAACTTGTTTATAAGCATATCCATCAATATAGGTTTAGGTGGACACATATTACTTGTTAAACTCATCTCTAACCATGCATTAGGATTTTCATAAACATAGTCTAATACTTTAAAAGTATTACTGTCCATTAATGGTTCACCACCCGTCATACGAAACACTTCTAAGTTTTTATACAGTTCGGGCCACCATTTCCAAAAAGCAGTTACATATGGATTTTCTTTTTGTGCAACTCTTAAAGGCATAAGTCCACCTTTGTTTAAACTGTCTGTGTTATTATGTTCACCATCTTTTATTTGATATGGTCCATGCTCATCTATTTCTTCATGCCATGCTGTACTTAAATGTGGACTACAATAACTACACTTAAAGTTACATGCTTGGTTAAAGTTTACTTCTACATAACGTGGATTAATATTTCCATCAGCACCTGCTTCTTTAATTTCGTCTCTGGCATTTTGTGCCCAATATTCTCCACTACGATATACTCTGTCACTTCTTGCACCGGTGTCTTCTATGTTCCAACAATAACTACACCCTTCAGGTCTTTCACCTTTTAACATCAATGCACGTTGTTCTTTCTTTTCCTTAGTGTTGTGTAATGCACTAGGATTTGTTTTTAGTTCGCTTACGTCTATACTATGCGTTGGCGGATGATAGCAACTATGTGTTTTACCATTAGTTAGGTGCATGGACACTTGTGACCATTTAGCATAACACATTGTAGGACTTATTTCGTCTAACTGTTTCTTTGCCTTATCCGCGGCTTCGTCGTATATACTCATTGAAATTTTATTGCTAAGTTTATTGTAAAAATATTCCTTGTTTCTATATTATCTGTATATGTGTTACCAACACCAATTGAAATCTTATCTGTAAGTTTATACATTAAGTCTGTGCTGTTTCTCAAATACATGTCGTTACCTGATTCATATAATAGTTTGTTTGTAAAATTTAAGTTAGGACTAAATTTATATGTTAGCCAAAAACTATTTCTAACAATCATTTCATTACTATCACTTTTTAGAAATGCAAGTGATATTTCATTACTTGCTTTCCATTTTTCAGTTCTTAAAATTTTATAACCGTATCCTGCACCAAGTACTGTTCTTGTATCGTATGCAGTTCTAAATTTATCATAATCAAACTGTGCAACACCTATAACATAACTTTTGTCTGTAAGTGCATAATTTTCTTTAAACTGAAAATAAAAGTCATTTGTTTTTTCTATGCCGTCTGATTTTTTAAATACATAAGCAACTTCATAATTGCTTTGCCACTTTCCTTTTTCAACATTGTGTTTAAACTTTCCGTTAAATGTTGCGTCACTGTCAACCAATGTCAAGCCTAAGTTTGCTGTTGTACTTCCAAATGCAGGATTACATAACAAAAATAAAAGACCTGCTACTAATATTGTTTTCATTGTAATAATCCTTTTTCTAATAATTCTTGTATTTGTGTTTCTCTAATCATTGCTCCCCAACGTCTTGGATTAACAAAAGTCTTTTTAAAGAATTTACACATTTGAGGATCCGGATCAAACAACATCATTTCATTTATGTTGTCATTTAATTCTGCCCCTAAATCTTTAATTGCTATCTCTAACATCTCTTTGTTCCATGTAATTTTTGTGTACTTACAAAGTTCGTCACCTGGAAAACGAGGTAGTATATCTCCATTAAAGAATTCTTTAAACCATTCAAAGTCTGATATTTGATTAGTATCCCAATCACTTAAAACTGTCATTTTGCAACCTAGTCTTGCTCCATAGATTGCCCATAAGCCATTCTCTACGTCACTGCCTATGTTACACCATGTTTGAAGTCTATTATAGTTTTGCCACCACACTTTCTGTATAAACTCATCAGGTTTGATTCGTTTACCTTGGTCTAAACTCATTTTAACTCCCTCACGAAAGCCTGCCCTGAAGGCTTGGAACGGACTGGCTGTTTGATGCACTTCACTGAATGTGTCATTCAGTTGTATGTAGTTAAGTTTCCAACAAAACTCCATCCCTTCTCCATCATCGGCGGCTTCGTGAGTTCGTATGGTCTTTGTATATTCAGTGGGCCAACATTTAAGTCCGCCATTACCATATACTAAACCGTTCAGTATATTTTTAGCATTCCAACTAAAAATACTTTCTGATATATTGTTCCCGTCGTGGTCTGTGTCGGGAACCTCTAAAACTTGTTCAAAGAAATCATCCATTACGATGTTGTCACCGTCTACGGTTATGAATCTATCTGTTTCGGATTGTTCTGCGGCAGTCTTGTGTGCTTTATCAAAGCCTTTGACGCCGTGTACCCTTTTTGCCCAAGGTACTTTATTTAATAAGTCTGCCCAATGCTCTTCACAGTTGGGTTCGTCATACGATATGTAAAATATGTCTAATTCTGTGACATCTATCTTTGCCATGTGCGTGTCCTGTAAAAAATTTAACTACGCACATATTTATCATATAATTTTCTGGTGTAAATGCTAAATTCGTTTAAGTTATAATCCTTCTTGTATTCCATAACTTTATTTTTTTGTAAATCAGTTATATCAATATTTAACTTTTCATATAGTATATGAGGATCACTTGTTGATGTAATATACAGTACAATATTATCTTTTACTTTCTTTTTTGAATTTAGATGTACAATAAATTTAGTTTGTTGCACATTTATCTTTATATCAAAGTCATCACTGTCATCACTGAGTACTTCAGATAAAAATTCTTTATCTACATCATATGTAGGTTTATCAACTGGTCTAAACGTAACTAGTGGAGTACCATGTTCATCTTCTTCTATAATAAATTGAGCCATGCTTCTACCATTTTCTTCCATAAATGTTAGATGACTTGAATCAAACTCTACTAGTTTTTTACTTTTATACTTACGCATGTCCTCAGGTTTAGTATGACCTTTATAGTATATCTCTCCTTCATCATCATATACTATAAATGTTATTTTAGATTGATTCTGTTGAACTTCCTCTAATGTGCCATGCTTCTTTTTAAGAAGTGCAAGTTTTTCGCCTGGTGTTAATTCTGCCATGCTATCTCCATCTGTGTAATCTTTTCTTGATCCATCCAATGCTTTTCAACATAGTGGAATGGATATGTAATTTGAAAGTTACCAATTTTAAAATTATTGTATTTGTTGTAATATGTTGGAATACACTTAGTCCAATCTTCTTCCATTAAACTTGTAGGTATGTTTTGTAATCTACTTTTCATATGTATGAATGTTGGTAATTCAGTCATGTGATCCATTGTAGTTTCATTTTCTATACCTAGTATTTGTATTGCTAAACTGAATGCCACATCAGCACTTAACCATTCTGGTTTTCCTTTTGGCATATATTTAAAATAGAATCTTTCCCAATTTTCAAATATAATCTGAGACATCTTAAAAAATTCTTCTGCTAAAGGACATTGTTTAAAATAAAAGAATGCAGTATATACATTTGGCATTTTGTTATTTTTTAAATGTATTCTGTAGTAATTGTCTACAACAGGTTCACCTCTATATGTTTTTACGTTTGTACATGCCCATATATCTTTTTCACTTAACATATCCCACCAATGACTTACATCGTTTGGAAATATCATGTCTGTGTCTAGTATAACAGTTTCTTTATACGGAGTCATATAATAGTATTTCCATTTGTTGTTTATTTTCCATTCGGCTTTTTCAGCCTGGTCATTCCAAGGAATATCAACTATATGGTCAAATACTTCTATGTGTCTGTCTTTAATTAATTTTTTAGTCTTAGCATCAACACATACTGTTAGATTGCTTACAGTACTCTGTGTAAGTTTTAAATTCAAAGCAAGGGCATACGCCTGTTCTAAATAATCAGTCGTGTCGTTGTTTTGTGCTATTACTATGTAACCTTTACTCATCTAACAATTTCTACATCGCTTTCTGTTTCTATTACTACTCTTGCTCCACATGATAATAACTTCTCTCCGTTCTCACCATATACAACTTTACTTGGACCTTTTATTTCTACTTCGTGACAGTAAGTATTACTTCGTCCTTCTTTAATAGTAATTACAGGATCGTTTGTTCCGTGTTTTAAATTACTTCTAATCTTTAATTGATTAACGTGTATAAATTTTTTACTCATTACCATCTCCATGGTAAGATTGAATAGCCAATTGTGATGTTAAGTAAAAATTCAATTATGAAAAGTGTAATACCTCCACCTACAATTTGCCATGTCCACCATTTCCAGCCTTCTAGACTATCGCCCCATTTTCTTAACTTGCTGTTTTCTGCTTTCTCATAAGCACCTGACTTTCTGCCTATTTTGTTTGCCCAATGATTTGGGTCTACCCATTCTTTTAATTTAATTAAGGGCCAGAAGATTTTTTTCATTATCTCCATTGCTTTAGTGTCTTGTAATATTACATTAAGATACAATGCTCCTCCAAGTACACTTAATGCTATTAGTGTTATAATAAAATCTTCCATTGTTATTCCTCTATGTGTTTCCAATCTTCTTTAAATAAACAGAAGCGAGTATTACCATCACCAGTTTCATATACAAACTGCATTCCTAGTAGTTGTACTACTGTACCTTGAAATGTTCCATTCAATCTACATGTATGTTCTATGTAGTCTCCAAGTTGTGGTGGTTTCTTATTACGCATCTATATGTCCTAGAAGTTCTTCGCTAATTCTATTTATCGCCCATTTATTCATCACATGAATATCCAAATGCCTCCATCGACAAACCATAAAGTCGCCTAAACTTTTTGGTTGTTCCAGATAAAAAATCAGTTCGTTCTTTGCTGGTGCAGAGTGAACATCATCAGTATCAAATGTTTTGTACAATGAAGGCACAGGAAGTTGGGGTATGGCTTTATCTTCAAAGCCACCTAACATGTGTGCGGCTACACTAAAACTGTAATCATTACGATATAGTGAGCCGGGCCACTTGTATAAGTCTTGATAATATCTACTATTATCTTTTACATGCTTAACAGTTTCAAAAAACTGTTTTGTAAATTCTGTCTTTTTAAAATACACAACCGTTGCCCAATACATACTAATGCCTGTTGGGTGTAATCTTTTTAAACTATCATCTTCTCTTTCATACATTATGTCATCATATTTCCAATTCATCATAAGTTCATTGTTATGACCCCAGCATGAATTTAATGCATCACTTAGTATTAAGTAGTCAGCATCTATCATTATTGTTTCATCATAAGGACTTATTTCGTATGCATTACATCTATCTAAGTTGTAAAAAGGTAATGGTTTAATTGTATGACTTGTATCTTTGTATAGTCTTTGATTTGCGTATTTAAAATTTTTATCTTTTTCAACAAACACAATATTGCTAATTGCTTTATTAACAAATTCTTCACCTAATTGTGATGTTGTGTAATCGTAACTTGCTTGATTTGTTACAACTGTGATGTCATGTATATCACAGTTTTCTTTAATGAGGTATGCATTAACAGTTGCCAACTTGAGATAATCAATCTCATCGTTGTTGTGTGCAAACATTAAAAACCCTCTACTCATTTTGTAATAACCCTTGTGTATGTTCCCAATCGTCAACTGCAAATACTTGATGTGGTTCTAACATACAAGCAAGTGAATAATCATTCCCTGCAGGGTCTGTTCTGTCGCCATAGAATTTAATTGTTTCAGGATTACTAAAATGATTTAATACTTGACCTTTATTACAGCCTTTCTTAAAAATATCTATACCTGTTTCTCCTCCTACGTCTGCTTGTAATTCTCTAAACAACAAATTAAATTTTTGTGCTATTTTTATTCGTTCTTTTGATTCACAGTCATATCTAAAATAGTCTTTGCGTTGCTCTTTGTTTGCACCTCTGCCTACAACACTAAAATTGCACATGCCTGTTCTGTGTTCAAAATGTTTACCTGCTCTTATAGGAAAGTCACTCTCACATAGTTCAAAACTTAACCAGTCATGTGCCGCTTGAGGCAATCTCCAGTTATTGAAATGTAATTGTTTGTCTTTGTAATAAACATCGTTGCCACTACAATTAAACACTTGCATACATGCATTGTATATTTCTGTGCCTATTTGTTCTATTGTTTTAGGTTTGTCACTGCCTGTAACTAAAAAGACTCTGTGTGTATTTGCAAATTGTAAAAACTGTTTTGCAAAATCTTTGTCTATTTTTCCTCTACTAGGTGTGAGGGTACCATCAACATCAAATATATAATTATGATTCATCAATATCTAAATCAATCAACTTGTGTACTTTTCTGCTTTTTCTTAATTTTTGATATTCTGCGTGATATTCATTGGTTGCTTCAAAGTAACGTGATATGATTTCCTCTAAAAAAGTTTCTAGTTCTATCTCTATTGGATTATTGTATATGTCAAGCAATACTGCTTTTGTGTGTTCTTGGTCTAACAAAGTTTGTACAAACGATATCAATACCTGGTCAATTTGAAATGTGCCACCATTAATGCTGTAATTTAATAGTGTTTGAACTTTTGCTTTTAAATTATTGTGTTGAACATTTAATGTCTTACGATAATTTGCAAATTCCAATGCTTTTGTTAGTTTAGACGACATGTACATATTTATAAGTCAAAAAAAAGCCAGTTGCTATGAACTGGCCCTTTTTAAATATGTTTGCTATATTATAGTTCGATTGTTGTAGCAGTTGTTGGAGCGGCGTGTGTTACGCCATTATTTGCTCTCTTAGTTTGAATTGTACTAACCATAGTACCGTCAACACTATCAACATACCCTTGACTGTCATCACCTGTACCAGCAACACCGTCAGGTCCAACACCTGAACCTAGTGCGTGGTCATCTCGCATAATAACTTTGAATGTTAATACTGTTGGGTTAGTTGTGCTGTCAACTTTACCTTGGATTCTGTAAAAGTTACTTGAATATGAACCTGAACCTGTTTTAGTATAAAGTGTTTGATAACTTGCAGTTAGTTCATAAAAACCTTTGTTAGCACTTGTGCCTGTAGATCCTGAACTTACTAAATCATCCAGATTAAATGTCAATGTACCCATAGCACTTAACAATGAAGTCCAGTTTGCATTCTGAGAACCAATTGTTCCTGCGGCACTTCCTGATGTACCACCTGAACGTGAACCAGTAAATAATACTTCACCACCTGAGTTAAAAAATCCTCTACATGCCGCTTCACTTGGAAACGTCATTGTGAATTCATGATTGATTTCGTTATTTGTAGCATCACCCCATGAACTTGTTTTTGTGCTGACGTCTGCCGCATCTGTTGTTAAACTAGCACCTGGTATAGCCACTCTTGCATCAAAACATGCTTTAACATCAGTCATTAAGTTGTTCCAGTCAGTTGCTGTAATTGTGTCAGCACTGGTTTTATCTGTTCCTGAATTACCTGTTAATGTTAATCCTAAGAATGTTGCTAAGGATTGTACCTCGTCTTGCAAGTTTTTATAACCATTATCGGTACTACTTGCATTAATAGTTTCGCCTGTCGCGGCATCTAAACTACCAGTTGAATTGTTGTAACCATAAACTGTGCTTAGTGTGTATGATCCCAATGTTACATCATTAGGTGCACCTAGTTGCCTATAAACATTTGCAACCATGTTATCATAATCAGCAGGTAGAACTGTGTCGGTATTAGCGACAACTTGAACCATATTAGTTCCGCCTGATACTGTTAATGTTGATCCTGATGCCATATTATACTCCTATTGTATTACTACTATTTACCTATTTTACACCTATAACGGCTTCAATGACTCCTTGGTCACCGTCTTCTTTATCTTCTAAACTTCTTCCGATAATTGCTTTTACGTCTACATCTTCATCTGCAACACCCCAAGCAACTCCTGGTACATCACTTGCTACTAGTCTTTCGCCTTTAGCAACTTTACCAATAACTTGTACAGGAACCCTTCCTGCCAATGCTACTGGTTGTCCTTGTGCTTCACTGTTCATTAAGTATGCTGGGTTACTTGATATAACACCAAACACTTCAATATCTGCATGTTCTAATGTTTGAGTAATTTCTTTCTCTCCACCAATCTTAACAACTGTACCTGGCTCATACTCTACGTCTGAAACATATATCTCAGCCATATCCGCATATTTTGCCGTTGTTGCTACACCTGTAAATGTTGTAGCATGTACTGTTGCAAACTTAGTTCCGCTCTCACCAATATCAATTGTGTTGTCTGCACTTGCTTTGATTACACTACCAAATGTTTTATTTGTTAATGTATCTGTGCTAGTTTCTGTAACAACTGTTCCATCAATGCCTACGGTGATACTGCTTGTACCATCATATTCTGCTGATAGACTAATACCTGTTCCTGCTGTAACATTACCTGCTAATGACAAGTTAGAAGTTCCTGCAACGTGGTCAATTAAAACTACGTTTGCTGAACTTAAAACATTACCTTTAATACCGCCTGTGCTTGAAACAATAGTATTACTTGCAACAATATTACTTGCATAAATGAAGTCAATGTCATTAGTTGCATTACCAAAACTTTCAATGTTAAGACCTGAAATGTTAGATGCTGTTAAATTATCAACATACATGTTGTTGATTGGAGCCGCCGCTTCACCAATATCTAGTAATGCATTTGCTCCTGCTTTTTTAATGTACTGAGTAACGTTACTTGCGTTGTTACCTGATATAATAGAACCAATGTAAAAATCATTATATCTATTTGTAGCACTACCAATGTCTACTTGGTCTGTTAATGCTGTATCTGGTACTAACTGGGTACTTGATGTAGTGAATACATTTGCACCATTAATGTTTGCTGTACCATTGTAAATAGCATTTGCCGTTGCGGCTACGTTGGCGTTTGCCGCCAGTGCCACAGCCGTTGACGCATATTTCTTTCTCAGGTTCATACCTGGTTTAATTTGCGTACCTATACCATTAGTAGTATCGTTTAATTCTGTATATACGTTAGCAGATCCTAAACCTTCAAAGTTTACGTTTAGCGAACTGCTTACTGTGAATTCATCATGGTCACTGAATATTGCCATAATGGTTTCACCATTTGTAACACCAGTTCCACTTGAACCATCACTTACATACATCAATGCCAATACTGCCTTATAGGCTCCTGTATTGTCTGGAACGTATGCAGTTCTTAATCTTGTTCCGTATTTCTGTGGAGAACCTACGTTGGTTGATCCACTGTATTCGTTTGAAACTTTACCTGCGTAACTTGAGTCTACGTAGGCTGAGCCATCGAATACTTTTAATTTGTCATCTTTTGTGTCGAAGTACTGTGTTCCTGCCGCTACACCGCCGCTTGGTGCTGTTGCTGAAACTGTTGCACTTACTCTTTGCCATCCGTTTCCGTCATAAACTCTCAATACCTTTTCCGCTTTATCATACCAGGCTTGACCTGTTAATTTGATATCGGGGGAAGGCGCGGATGAACTAGCAAAGTTTTCCAAGTGTCTTATAGAGTTTTGAACAAAGTATTGCCCATAACCTGACACATTTCGACCAACTAGTGCAACACTAAATGAAGAGTTAACCTGACTTGCGGCTACGTTGATAGTTAATGAACCATCGCTATTTTGTACTGAATATGTCATTTGTTATCCTCTATTAATTCAACTGTACTCTTACAGTATATATTATTTCTATCGTTCTGTTTGCACTTTTTTGTACTGGGTGAAAAATCACATGTGTAAGCATTGTACTATCTGTAGGATCAGCCGCATAACTTAATAATGCTAACTCATCAAATACATATAGTCCGTCATTTGTTGTACTAGTATCAAATGTATCTTGTGCTGAAGGTTCGTTATAACCTAATGTACAAGTAATTTTTAAATCTGTATAACTAGTACCTGGAATGATTTCTATCTTGTCTGTTGTAGTGTTATTACTAATAACTTTTTGAAATGTCCTACTGTATAGTGTAGCACTTTTTTCAAATGCTTCACTTACTCTAGGTGCTTTATAAATTACTTTACCTGCGGCGTCAACACTTGTTGCACCATTTCCAAAAGCCATAAAGTGAATATATGAATCTGCAGAGTTCGTTAATGCTTTTGCTATCATGTTTGCCATGTTACCATAGTGAATTGCATTTCTTTTGTTTACAATTTCTTCTTTGGTTTCTGCATCTCTAATTAAGATATGACCTGACATTTTGATACCGGCATTATCGTCCACTTTAGGTTCCTCGATTTTGTCTTTATCCTTGCTTACACTCATGTTGTTATTTATCACTTTTCATTAAAATATACTTTAATTATTATTAAAATTGTGTAGGAAGTCGATTATACTGCTGTTTGCTTCTAATACACTTCCTTTATCTGTGATGCTTATTGCATCTTTAACACCCTTAGATCCACTATCAAAACCGTCTGTAGTATTGATATCATGGTATAGTATATAAGTGTTACCACCTATACTTTCTATTATCTGACCATCATAACTTTCACCGTTTGCAATTTTGTTTTCATCATAATGGGCGTCATAACCATCTGTTGAAACACTACTTCCGTCTGACCTTACACTAGTGTTTCCTGTTTGAGCATCATATAATAAGTCACCTGTATCTCCGTCTGTTGTCATTTCTTGTAAACCAGTTGTAACGTTTGCTTGGAATCCTGTTAAACTTCCAGTACCGTCAAAGTCATCATCAAATGGAACTTGGTTATCAAATATTTGTACAGGTCTAATCCAGTTGTATAATTCTGGATCACGTACTAGTTTGCCATCTCCGCCTACTAGTTTGATGTTCTCTGTTTCTTGTCCGTTTCTTACTTCTGCTCCACTTACAATCAATGTATTAGGAGTTGTACCTCTTGTACCTCTTGTAATACCTTTTAATTTATTTGTAGCAGTATCTCTTAATTCATATGTAATTCTTTCGCCTTGTATCCATATTGCCGCAGGTTGTATTTCACTTGCTTCTGGCAATGTGGATGCATCTGCAACACTTATTTCATTGTGGAATATTTCTAAGTTTGCAGTTGTAGTAGTTGCGGCTTCTACAGTTTGTCTGTAGTAATCACTTCTTCCAAATAAGTCTTGGAATATTTTAAATCTAACTTCTGCACTATTACTACCTACTGTTTCACTGAATGCTGTTGTATCACTTGTTGTTGCTGTCTTAGTTGCATCTGTAAAGAACACAGTTGGCTTAGTTGTAACATCCATTACTAATGTTTCAAATGGTTGTACCACAATTAATTCTTCTGGTCTGTCTGGGCCATATGTTGCTTTACTAAATGTTGCAGAATCAAAACCATAGTATGTTTCATCATCAACTCTATAATTTACATTACCCTGAGTTGCTTCATCAAATATACCAATAAAGTTTTCTACTTCTATTTCTTTATCCCAACTGTCTGTATCATATCCAAATACGTCCCAACCTCTTGTGTCTGTATAGAATGTTGTTGAGTGTGTACCTGGAACAATGTCTGTGAATACACTTGCGTCTAATTCTCTACCTTGGAAATTAGCACCAACTTTTCTCTTAACTAAATTCAATGCAGGTGTCAAGTTACCTGAGTTAATCATGTCAGTAACTATGCTTACATTCTGTATAATATTTGCATCTGCAGTTGATCCTTCACCATATACTAAATCAAATGCCTTGTCAATTTCACTTCTTACTAATGGATCATATTTCCAAATCTTTTCTGGTGCTGTCCATTTTTGCTGTACATTACTAATGTTTATATTCGCATTTGATTCTACATTCACAATGTTTGTTGCAATACTAACATTTAAACTTTCTGCAGTTGGATCATATCCATCAAAGTACATGAATGTAATTTCAGTACCACTAACAGGAGTGCCAACTCTTGGATTTAAACTTGCGTTTGAATCAAATGTTACAAAGCCACTAGTAAAGTCTACGTTATAATTGTTTATTTCTTCTGTAAGGAATCCACCACTTACATATGGTGTTGTTAATACTGCTGAGTTAGTTAAGTTTTTATCATTGAAAAGTTCTACTTTACCACTATTAATCTTAACAAAAAATTCTTTATTGTTTAATTCGTTACTTGCTGGTAAGCCGTTTGCATGTTCTGTGTAAACATTTTCAACTACTATCTTCTCACCTGTAATTGTTGTATTTGCATATTCACTGGAATACTGAACACCTGTGTCACTATCATCTTGATACACACTTAAATCTGCAACGTCAACAGTTAAGTTTGCAATACTACTTACATTTACTTGTAATGCATTTGCGCCAGCATTACCTAACACACTATCAGGTATAGTGATTACTTCATTTATCTTATTCCCAAATCCTGTAGTTACTATTGAAGGTGTTGCTGTAACATTACCCATTGCATCAACTACCACAGTAAACGTTCCTACTGTTGCATTACTACTACCAGATGTACCTGTAACATTTGCGTAAGTACCTGGTGTTCTGTTTACTCTATCAACTTGTAGTGTTACATCTGGAGCACCGCCATTTCCTAATACACTATCATCAACTGTAATAATGTCACCTATAGCATGTCCTGATCCTGGAGTTGTTATGCTAACTGCTCCTACGGCACCGTTGGCTTCTACTGTAACATTTATATTACCAACACTTAAATCTAATGTTGCAATATCAAATGTAACGTCATTTGCACCTGTGTTACCTAGTAAACTGTCTGCTACTGTTAATGTATCGTTTACAGCATAACCATTACCACTTACATTAGCAGTAACTCCTGTTACTGTACCTATGCTGTCTACCACAACATCAACTGTTGTGCCTGTTCCACTGCTAGAACTTGTTGTAGCAACATTAGTAAATGTGCCAGATGTTCTGTTTACAGTTGCAACATCAAATGTTAGGTCTGCGGCTCCACCGGCTCCCAACAATGCATCTATTACAGTATGTGTATCTCCAACAACATGTCCTGTACCAGGAATGTTTGCTGTAACTGAACTAACTGTGCCCAATGCACCTATAACAATGTCATATGTGCCTACTGTTGCACTACCGTTATTGCTTGTACCTGATACATTACTATAACTTCCTGCTACTCTGTTTACATCGTCAGCACCAAAGTTGTTGTATGTTAATCTAGTATTACCGTTGCCACTTGCAATAGTATCAAATGATGCACTACCGGCCCCATTACTAATACCTGTAACATTTGCGTATGTACCAGGTGTTCTACTACCACTAAGTGCTGTTGTACTTGATAACACTAAGAATGCATTGGCATCATTGCCTAATGAAATAGTTTGTAATGATCCTGTAATACCTCTAATAGCATCTCTGTTTTTAGAAGTTTCAGGTATAATATCTCCATCAACTAATACTTTAAATTTGTGTTGGTCTTTAACATCTATGTTAAAACTAAATCCTGCACTTGAACCATCAGCAACGACAGTTTCTATTTTTCCACCTGTTGAGTTTTCAAATAAGTCACCTTTAACTCTATCAAACACAATAGTTGTATTACTTTGTCTTGCAAGACTGTTGTTACTGTTATACCCTGTGTATATAGCATTACTTGATAAAATATTAACATCTGCATTAACACTTTCATCTAATATTCTTACATTTGAAATACTTTCATCAAAGTATGGAGGTCTATCAAAGTCTGTTGTTGTACCTGATACAATATCTACAGGAGTTTTCTTAATGTCGCTGTAATTTCTAATTTTACTGCTATACGGTTTTACTTCATTAAAGTAATCAACTGCTTTGTCGAAATTATCAACTTTAAATCCTTTAAATGGTATAAGGTCTGTTTCTTCTTTTTCAACTTTAAGATATGTTGATTTAAATGCCCAATCAAGTTCACCTTGTTCTGCGTATGCATGTTTCATCATGCTAAAGAAGAACTTGTTCCAATATGTATGACCAGAACCTACAAATACATTTTTATAAAGTGCAAATAGTATTTGTCTTATTTCACTACCTAATGTTTGTGTTTGAACATCTGTATATACAGATGTTTTCCATCTTGCAGTTTCATCTTCTTTTGCAATTAACTTAAATGTATCTGTTGACTTGCTGTATTCGTATAATTCATATTTGCTTGTGTTGTTCTTTTGAACTTGTATAATACTTTTATCCAATACATTAGTTAAAAGGTCAAACTGTTTTGTGTCAGTAACTTTTCTTAGTGGTTTATAATCTTCATTATAATATAATTGTGAATTATCTTGTCCACTTATTCTTAATTTTTCAAACCAATTAACAGTTTCTAAATAATTCATTGTAGTTGGAAGATTATCTCTCCAATCTAAGAATGTACTATCCATTTTAACTTCTCTGAATATGTCATTCAACGAGTCAAACATTTGTTTTCTAGCATCTCGTAAATTCTTAAACATTGTTTGATTTGGTCTAAAATTAGATCCAAAACGTTCTGCTATACTTAATCCTTTAGTAGGCACAACTTGATTTATTGCATTGTAACCTGCTAAACTGTCTATTAGTTTAACACTTAAATTCTCTGGTATATTTTCTTGTGGGTCACCTTCACCAATTAATCTCCAACTGCTATGTTTTTGACTTGCAATAGGATCTTTACGTTTAAAGTTTACACTTAAAATACTTTCGTCTGTTTTAATTAAACTGCCTAATGTGTTTACAATCATTCCGTCAGGAGAAACAATACCTGCAAAAGCAACTCTTTCTGCATAAGGATCTTCAAGCAATCTTTCTAGGTCTGCTGTACTTCTATCTCTGCCATACTTTTGTTTTGCTAAATCGGAAACATCCATAAGTCCACGTACCCAGTAATAGTAATATGTTACTGTTTTACCACTTCTTGCATCTACATGGTCTTCTTGTATAAATTCTAAGTTATTTTTAGGAGCACCTACACCACTATATGTACTTGGTGGTTGTGTGCTTTCTATCCATTCAAAAATTTCAATTGTTGAATTAGGGAACATTTCACCCCAACCAATCGCTCTTTCAGTATTATTGTACCCAATTTTTTCTATTCCGCCATCAACATATCTACTAATACCGTATGCACCTGAACCTTGTTCGTACCATTGATAGATACTGTTTAATGTCCACCACCATGTTTTACCTACTTGTTCTCTGCCCCATTCTGTTTTAGATGAATCATAAACAACTGGGTCTACTGTACTTCTATAGTTTATATCCTTGCCAATAAATCCTGGTATAACACCTTTAAATGGATCATACAAGTCAATATCAAATTCTTTGTGTGCATTATTTTCATCGTATGTAAATATATCAGTAATTCGTTTTGTGTCAACTAATGCTTCTTGTTTTCTAATAACACTATTTGCTTCTAAGTATGCCCAACCGTTTGCGTCATAATTATCAATCCAAACATTAGCCATGCTTTCAAAACCTGTTGGAGGTGTTGGGTATCTCAAACTCTTTAATACTAAACCATCAACAGTTAATCTTGTTTCTGGATTATTTAGAACTGGTGATGGATTACCTTGCAAGTCTAACAATGTGTATTGATACATACCTGCATTACCACCTATAACATCACCAGCAGTTGTGTTAATCTCATGTGGACCTAAGAATCCAATTTGGTCACTACCTGCTTTACCATCATTAACTTTAGTTGCAACTGGTAGTTCATCTTTAATATAGTCACCTGGTAGAATACCTAGTAAATCTAGTAGTCCTGGATTCAATTCGTCTCCAAATCTAATACCGTCTATATCAGGTCCACCAATCTTAAGTATTGCTACACCGTCACCTTGGTCCAATACTTCTGCACCAATTAATGGGAAACCATCTGGTCCAAATATTGGGAAGTCATTGATTGTCTCTGCAAAGTGTTCTTCTGGTGGCAGTGGAGGATAAACACCTTCTGCTAATCCTAAGTCTTTTAATGCGTTACCTTTTTCTGAACAGTCTGGAATAAATCTAGAAGTTAAATAAATTCTAGCACCACTACCAGGTCCCATTCTAACACCTGCTGTTCCTAATGTGTCAGATGATTTGTCTGACGGAGTAATTCTTTTTATATCATATTCTAATGGTAGTCCACTGTCCAAGTCACTTGGGAATTCTTTGTACACACCTCTATCTAAACATGCAAAGTTTAACGGCTCACCGTTAGGTCCTGTTTGAGTAACCATAAACTTAGCAACTCTTTCTACAGGTTTAGCAATAGGGAACTTAGCATTTACTCTTGCATGTGACCCTGCACCTTTAATAGTGATTGTTGGTGGATTTTCTGGACTATACATTCTTCCTGTGTTTAATAAAGGAATACTAATAATACCACCTTGTTCGTCATATTCTATGTTCTCATAATCAACTATTGCGCCACCACCTGGCTCATCTCTAGTTCCAATTATAATTTCTATAGGAATTTTCTTATTAGGATTTTTAGGATCATTATATCCTACACCTGCATTATTAATTGTTAATTTTTCAATTGAAACAGAAGGTAATCTCACAACTGGAGTACCACCTACTACTCTCAAAATATCACCTGGAGTATATCCAGTACCAGCAACACCACTTCTAGTTGCAACTTGATTTGAACGTTTCTTAGAATCTGCACTAATTGTATTTGTAACGAAGTTAGTTGTACTTGCAGGATTAATTACTGAGTATGCACTATTTTGGTCAGTTGCCTGATTTAATTGATTCCTAAATGTTACTGTAGTGCTAGGTATATTTGCCGCCGCTTGTTCTTGGTGAGAATTAAATTGTACCTGGTTAGTTTTTTGTGCTGAATAATCTAATACTTCTTTTAATATTCCGCCTGCACACCCATTTCTTATAACCATAGGATCTGATGCTTTCTTTATAATACTCAAACATTTTTCTTTTGTATTTGGACTTGCACTGATGTTTACAATAACTTTATCGCATTGGCTTTCAATAGCATTCTTAACATTTGTTAATGTTGCATTTGCACCCAAGTCCATATTAATTGTACAATCGTCTATCTTAAATGAATCACCTTTACCTACGCCTAATGGCTCACCACAAATTTTAACTCTTGATTTTGGCAAACACACAGGTATCTGAACAGGTGCAAATTTCTGCTGATATTTTCCATTCTTTTTAGCCAACGGTGCAAGTGAAATAAATTTAGTACCTGTTAATGCTTGTCCGCCGCCACTACTACCTGGTACTTGAGAACGTTGTGTGCCACGAACATTAGTTGGCGAACCGTTTTTGTATCCAGCAGTAAATGTACTTGTTGATGCTGACGTTATTGTTCCATGTTGATAAAGTCCTGTTCCCATAGAGAATGAACCAACACCACCCAGGACACCAGTAGTTGAGTACCCAGCGGCTCCGCCTCCGTAGTTACCAAAGTTTGGTATACCCATTGGGGCATTAATTGGCAAGCCGGGCAAGTTGTAGTTTCCTGTTGTTGCTGTAACTTTTGGTGTTGTTGCAGTTGTTGGTGGCGTTGTTATAGATGTTGTTTGCCCTTGGTCTTGTGGGTAACAAATATAATATCTATATGCAATACTTGATGATTTATTCTTTTCAAGTTTAGCATGAATGTATCTACCATTGTCTGCATTGTATGGGAATGTTAATTTACCAGCAAATGTTAAGAAGCCTGAACTGTCAGGCCCATTATAATTTTGTAATCCACCGTAATGACTTCCAGAAGCAATACCAAATGCTTGTTTTAGTTCATTATTCTCTGTACTTGATAATTGTGATAGTCCGTTACTGGCATTGGTACTTGCTATAACTCTTCCAGAACCTGGTTGAGTTGAACTGCTTTGATAAATGGTCAGTTTGTCTTTTGCACTATACATGTCAAACAATATTTTAATTGTATAATCAAATGTATTATTAGATGTGAACTTAAATGTTTTCCACTCTGTTACACCTGTACCTTTTGTATTACTAATCTTTGCACAAACAGTTACCGCATCTGGAACTGGAGGCAATGGCTTAGGTGGAGGAGGTGGAGGACAAGGCTCATCATTTTGAGTTATATCATATATAGGTGTAAAGTCTGCTAGTGTGGCTCCAATTGGAGGACCACCAGCAGTTATAGTACCACTCATGTTTGGACCTAAATAAGTAGGTGCAGGTTTAGCCGGAGGTACTGGAGGCGTAATTGGATTTCTAGTTACAGGTGGAGTTCCACCAATAGTTGTTGGATTACCAGGTGTAACTGTTCCATTAGGACTTTTAACAGGACCGCTTGATAACATGAGTGGATGATTAACCTGTGGACCCATCTGTCCTGGATATCCTATCGGTTTATATGTTTGATTTTGTGCCATCATACCTGGATATACTGCACCTCGTCCTGGTGGTGCTGTTATACCAAAATGATTATTGTATGATGCAGGGTTCTGCATATTTGTTGCAGTATTATTAATTGGTGGCGACCCAGCACTTCCTCCTTGAAGGAATTTCAGTTTGTGGCCATGCTTTTGAAACATTTTTTGTCTAAATATTGCAGATTGTTTCCGTCCCATTCCTGGAAAAGGTTTACCCATTGTACTCCATTGAACTGGAAAACCAGCATTAAAAGAACCAGCACTTAATACTACGTTTTCTTTTTGTGTTATTTGTCTATTAATTTCGTCTACAAGTTCATCTGTGTTAAGATAGTTGTATGCTCTAGTAACAACTTCTGCACCATCAAAAGTGTAAATACCTTTGTCTGTTTCTAACAATGTTGGGATTAAATCTACATTACCATCTCCGTCAACATCTTGATAATTTAAAATACCACCACGTGTTTGTAATGCTTCACTTCCAAATAAATCATATTCTGCTTTTGTGATATAAGTGTTACCATCTCCTGGAGCATGTGGATTACCTACTGCAAAACCTTCTAACTCTAATGTTGTTGATGTTGGTACACTTTTAACTTCCCAAACTCTGTTATAATAGAATGGATAAAAATTATCTATTGTAATTTGTTGTCCTAATATTGTTGCATTGCCAGTTGTATCGTGGTCATGTGCTTCACGTAATGTAACTGTAATTCCGTTGTCTACTACATCTGCTTGTCCAAATACATCATCTGTAAATGTAAGTGTTGCACTATTTGAAATGTTTGCATTAGCACTTAATGTAATATTTGAAGCACTTGTAATTTCTGAAATTGTTGTACCAGCAGTAACTCCTGTACCACTAACTAGCATACCTTCTTGAATACCGTTTAAAGAACCACTTAAAATAACATTTGGACTGTCTGTAACAGCACCGTTTACTGTTAATGCATTTGAATATGGAGCAGAATAAAAACCACTTACTAAGAATTTACCCGTACCACTTATGTTTGCATCGTCTGTGGGTTCAACTTGCCTTACAATATAACTGTCAGTAAATTTGCCTGCGTTGTTTACAAATACACTATCACCTGCAATAAGATTTCCTACAGTTGCACTTGTTGATATTAACATACCATCATCTATACTTGCTGATAAATCTGCAGGAGCAATATTACCTGATATACTGGAATCATTAATTGTAAATGAAGTAACTGTTGTGTTTGCTACAACAAATTGTGCTTCTACTGGAGAAACATCTATGTTTGTATTAGCGGCTATGTTACTTGCTACACCAACTTTTTCACTTAGCACAACATAATTAACTTTACCGTTTGCATGTAAATTTACACCATCTATAAAAATATTTGCTGTTGTTTCTACTGGCGAGAAGAATCTATCTCCTGCTAAATTAAAGTCTTTAGTGTAATCGCCTAATGCCGCATTTGACTGGTCATTAAGCCATAAATTATTTCCTGCAGAATCTTTTACTTCGTCAATATAAACTATTGTTGTATTAGATGTGATGTTCGAAGTTTCAACTTGTACAGGTGTTCCTATATTAGCATAACCTGATAATGTGTTTGTAACATTACCATCACCGTGTATAACATTACTAATTATAAAACTGTTGTTGTTTAAATTACTTGATGTACTATCTGCAAATCTAACAAATCTACCATTGTCAATGTTAGACATTCTAGTTGTTGCATTTGAATCTTGTTCAATTGAAATTTGTACTATTCCACTGCCTAACACATTTGCTTGAGCACTAAAGTTTGCATTAGCACTATCAAATTGTGAACTATAAGGATATGCTTCTATGTTTGTAATCGTTCCACTGTTCTTAGGAGTAATAGTTGATATTTCTCTAAACACTGGAGCATTATATGATAAATTAGCAACTTCTACAGTTTCATTTTCTACTCTTTGTTCGTCTACGTAGAGCATTAATTTTTTATTCATTGCCAATTCAGTTGTGTCAAACTGTTTTTCTCCTTCTGGAGATGTTACTAAGTTTGCTTGATAATCTGAAATATTAGAACCTAATGAAGTATTACCTTTAAGTGCAATAACACCATCAAAATATCTTGTGTTATCATAATCACTTGTTGCTAATCCACCGCCTGAGTAACTACCACTAATGGTACTTGCTATTGTGAAACTTGTATCTGTTCTTGCTATAATGTCTGCATTGGCTAAATTAAATACACTAGGAGTTACATTTGACATTGTAACTTTATCGCCAACACTAAACAATTGGTTTGCAGTAAATGTTACATTAGTTCCATCGGCTGTTGCTCCTGTGATATCAGCACTTATTTTACTAATTAAATTTTTATCTTTATATAAGTTGTCTAAACTTACATCTGAGAATAAGTTTGAAACTTGTGCGCCAGCATCATACTCAACAAACATTCTAGATACATTTGCTTTTTCTAATTCGTAAACATCAAAGTCTATATGCTCACCTCTTGCAACGTGAATAATATTACCTACAGCAGGAATCTCTTTTTGTCTTCTAACAGTATTATCAAATAATTTTTCTGCATCAAAAATATCCATTGCTTGATAGTCTACATCATATTTTGAAACATAACCTGCATTAGGTAATGGATCGTATTTGCTGTCTATTATACCTACATAACTTACACTTGATGCTTGAGTTAGAGGCCATAGACTTTTTTCTGCCATATCTGATGGTCTTACTACTAATCTTTCTGAATCATCAACATCAATTAATATTGTGTTATCACTTTCATCATCAGGTGTAATTTCATATGTTCTAACTTGTTCAAGTTTTGCCGCTAAGGCATCATTGGCAAACACTTTAATATTAAGTGTACTACCAGGCAAGTCACCTTGATATGTATCTGTAAAGTCAACAGTTGGTTTCTCTACAATTAAAATATTTGCTTGAGCATCTAATTGACCTCCAGGCAAAGCACCAACATCATGGAATATAATGTTATTTGTGTTTGCATCAACATTTGTTATTGTGTATCCAGTTGTTGAATCAGACTCTAATGCGTCTGATAGTAAACTGTTGTTTACATAAACTTCTATATGAGGGTAACTACCGTTTATAATATTTAGGTTGTCTGTTGCAATAGAACCTGCTAATGTATTTGTATTTGATGTACTAATAGGCTGGAAACTAAATGTTTCTGAAACATTTCCTGTTACTAATCCTCTGTCACTGATTACTGTTGTTCTACTACCGTTGTCAAATTCCCAATCATGAGAACCAGCGGAGCCTGTGGCATTACCTGTTGTAGTATTACCATCAACAGTAATAACAACATCACTGTATGTTGTGCTGTTTGCACTTTCAAAACTAAATCTTTGTCTTGGTTGATATCTCTTACCTTCAATATTTACATTTGCAATATTTCCAATTTGTGTATTAGAGTTACTTAATGTAAAGTCATTACCTTTAATAGTTAATTGATAATTTTCAACAAGGTTACCACTTCCGTCTACAGTTGTAATTAATGTAGTATTAGCAGTGATGTTTGCATTAACATCTGCAGTATTGTTAATTAAATTAGCAACTGCTTCTATGTTTGCAAGTCCTGTAAAGTCAACAAATGTATTAGCATTAGCCGATGGTGCAAAGTGGTCTGTTATAAACATACCATTTGTTAAAGCATTTCCGCCTGTAAATATACCGCCATGGTCAACATATTGCCCTGAAGCCGAACCACCTATCTCTACACTATTTGTAACAGCATATGGTTGTAAAAAGTTTGTTGTTACATTTGCTGTTAGCAACTGTGCCGCAATAACTGTAACAGCAGGATTAATTGTATAACCGTATCCTGGCTCATCTATTGTTACATCACTAATTGTTCCGTCTTGTGAAATATTAACTGTTGCTTTTGCAGTTGTACCTCCACCATATGTAAATGATCCTGGAATCTCTGCTGGTGGTGGTTCAATTTCTAATATTGGTTGTTGATAAAACAATGTTGTTCTATCTAAAACTTCAACTTCTTTTACTTTACTAACAATGTTTTCTGGGAAAGCAATCTGTATAAGTTGAGACTCACTGGTAATTTCATCTGTAGTAATTTTAACATCTAAACTTTGCTTGTTATCTGTATCACCAAAATCGCCAGCCTTTAATGCCCACTCATCATAAACTGCAACACTTCCTGGTACTAATACTCTATTACTATTAAGTAATGTTTCGATAGCATTCTTAGTACCTTTACTTTTAATCATGCCACGATAAAAATCAAATTGATTATCGTTTATTAATTCAAATTCTCTTAAATATTTTTTCTCTGCATAACCATATTGTCTTCTGGTTAAGTCGTATAAATTCTTTTCTACAGGTACATGTCCAATTTCGGTGTACCTTCTCATGTCATCTGCTAACGTATCATAGTTTGGTTTTAATCCATTATTTGTAATGATATAACCTTCGGCTGTTAGTGTACCGTTCCAATTTTTAGTTCTTGTACCTTTAAGTTTAACACGTTTTTGTCTTGCATTAAATACGTCATCAAAAATTGTATCTCCAAATGTTGTTCTGTTGTTAATCAACAATGAGTGTTCAATTTCATCTGTGTATAGTATTACACCATACAGTTGTTTGCCTGCAGGAGGACTAATTGTAACTTCAGTATCTTCTCTTGTAATAATACATTCTGTAGGCAGTATTACTTTTCCTTCATCGTCTAAAATACTGAACTGCCCTTGGTCAGATTCTAATATTGGACTAACTCTTCCTCTTAGTGGCTGGAATGTAACTTTACCTGCACCAGGACTTAAACTAATAGTATTACCTGATGCCCAATTACCTAATGTCCAGAATAAAAATTGTTTACCACTATATGTCCAATCATTTACATCACCTATGCTGTTGTCATATTGGTCAAAAACATAACCCATGTTCTTTTGTTGTCTGCCTATACTGATAAGCAAATCAAACACATCTTCTAATTTATCGTATTCAGTTCCGTATTCTACTCTAGCAACCTCGCCTGTACCTTCTAAATAAAGTGTTGCTTTAGCACCGCCTATTTGTGGTAAACTGGCTAACCTTTCCCAAGTCTCTGTATTCGTTACTGGTATACCTTTATCTACTTGTGATTTTGCCCTAAAGAAATTAAAGCCAGACTTAACAATAGATCCTGAAGGATAATTTGTTGTGTTACTATAGTTTGTAAAGTCTGATGGCTCACCACCTACTTCTATTTGTGTTCTGGGTCCGTCTTTTAAACTAGGCTCAATATCAAAATGTTTTTTAATACTGTTGAATCCAAATACTTTATATTTTGCATCGTCAGTTAATTCAACTAGTACACCTGTGTAATCGTTAGTGGTAGAGTATGGTCCTGTGTGGACATCTACTTGTATATCTTCTTGTGGAAGTATTAAACTTGAACTATTACCTGTAGTGGTATAGTTGTCTAAGAACACAGTCATTGTATCTTTATCAATATAACCTGCTAACTTACTTCCTAATTTACTTGTTACAGTTTGGAAAGGTATAGCAAAATCTTCATTAGTATCCAGTCCTTGGAATCTCATATATGAATCTATAAACTGTGTATATCCAGTACTTGCTCTCAATTTATTATCTATATCTTTACTGCCATGTACAACACTATTTTTAATTTTAAATCTTCTAAAGTTTACATTTTCTAATAGTTGGTTGGTGTTCGCAGAACCACGAACTATTTTTTGTGGCTCTGCAAACACACTGGCAAACTTACCAGGCTTGGTAAGATATAATGCTGAGGCAATCGCAAATGGATAGCCTTCAGAAATTTTCCATGAATTTTCAACTGGTGCAACATCACCAAATTTCCATGTGTTATTTGTTAAACTTGTATCTGAATTGAAAGTAATTGTTTCGGTACTTTTTAATGTATATGTTGCAGTACCATTATCTATTGCATTACTTGAACTGTATAGTGGTGTTGATCCTTCATCATATGAGCCTACACCATGATTTGAAAATTGGTTAGGCATATAGAATGTAACACCTGGGTGCTCTACAAATGTGTGAACATGATATCCATTTGTTGTAGATGCTCTTAGTGCCGAGTCAACTGTTAAGTATAATGGATAAAAGTATCCAACTTTTCCATGAGAATTACCACCTGCATTTTCTTCGCCGTATGCGGCAAATGGTCCTTCTGTTTGTAATGTACCTGCAAACTTGCCTCCAACTGTATATGGGAAAGCAGGTTTACTATCTGCATCTATTGTTGCTACATAATAATATGTACCACTTGGAAATTCTGGTGTTATACCAAAACGTCCGTTAAATTCATCTAAGTCAGCACCTGTACTGCTGTACTCATAATCTTCTATAAATTCACCTGTAGGAGTTCCACCTACTGTTGTTCTTATTCCTGTTTTTAAATTATAACCAGTTTCTAATCTTTTAATAGCACTGGTGTTGTCTAATCTATCTGTATATCCATATGGCCCATATATTGGGTAGCCATCAAATGCCCAACCTACAATTGGTGCATGGCTATCAGTTGCCCATTCTGTCAGTCCAACTACTTCTGGACCAGGACACTCATATCCATATACATTATTACTGTCTGGATATCCACCAGCAGTATCTCTGTCTACTTCATCTCTATATTTACTGTTGTAATTAAAAGAAGTTGTTTGACTATGTTGTACACCTGTGTTACTATTAAATATCATAGCACCGTTTACTGCAACACCTATCGCTGTATTACTTGTTGTCGTTGCATTTGCGTATGCTGTACTGTTATTACTTCCTGCAACTGATATAATATTATAATTGCTAACTTTATCTAAATCTATAAATGCAGTATTGTTTGTACTAGGATAAGTTCCTTGTGTATGGTTTACACCATTAGTAGAACTAACAATTATATTACTACCAATTTCTGTAACATTTAATCCGTTAATTGTTGTAATAAATGTATTAGCACTTGCAGAACCTGTACCAGTAGTTGTTTCAACAAAGTCTATTGTTTTTGTTGTAGATGTTGTGCTAATAATATTAGCAGGTGCAATTAAGTTACCATTTTCGTCAACAGGTATTTCATATTTTAATCCTACTCGTCTATATGGATTATTTGTTCTAAATCTATTGTTTACTAAGTTTTCTCTTGAACCACTTCTAATTTTACCATCTTCTAAATCTTTCCAAAGTTTTTTATTCTTACTTGTATAATCTGTGCCGTATGTTGAGTCCCAATAAGATGGTTTTTTAGTGAACCCTAACATTTCCCATGGATGAGTATGTGGTCTTTCTGTATCGTAACAACTTTCGTATATACCTCTCCAATATCCAGGTTTTTCAGTACCACTATTGTAGTTCCAAGTGAACAAATCACTTGCATCATAAAATTCGTTTGTAACAAAGTCTACATTATTTCTACTAACATATTGATTGAAATCGTTTCTTATTAAGTTGTGGAAATCGTCTCTGCTTAAACCTGTGCTTCTAAATCTACCTGGTCTAATTGAATGCACATTTAAGTCAGGGTAACTGTCATTATCTCTATATGCTTGTAATGTATTGTTGTAAACTCTTCTTTCATATTCTAATAAAATACTGTCAGTAATATCATTATCAGCAACTGTTCTACTTCCATCGTGTCCTACAATTACATTTAACGGTGTACTAAAACTGGTATCAGATATTAATTCTGGCTCGTACAAAGGCGTAATACCCATAGCACTTGGTGTTGGAGGAGTTTGTGTACTTTCTCTGTTTAAATCAAACAGCCTAATTTTAATTATGTTTCCTAATGTTAGATTATATGTTGATAAAAATTCTAATGTTACAACACCATTAAGACTGTTAATGGTATAGTCTTTATCTACAAGCAACATTGTATCCACATTGTTTACTTGGTCATAAACATAAATTGTATTTTGTATATTGTTGCAATCTAAATAATTTGTTAATGTATATTTTTTTGTTGCAACATTATTAATTGTAATTCTTTCTTCGGTGTATTTGTCACCAAATGCCAACATATAACTGTAATCAAAAACCAACTTGCCTGGATTAAATGCTATAACATTTTGTAAAACAAATTCTAACACTTCACTATCTGTCATAGTTGATGTGTCATTATTATCAATGTATCGTCTAATTTCTGATTTTAGTCTTGCTTTGTATTTTACATATTCATTAGCATTAAAATTTATTGCATCTATAATATTATATTTGTCGTTGCTGACTAGCCATGCCGCCATTTGCAAATCTTCATCTGTTTGCACAACTCTTTTTGCAAATGTTTGGTCTTTTTCTAAATTATCAAAGTTACTTGTGCCTAATGGATCACCACTAAATAATTCTTGCTCTTTTACATAATTTCTAAAATGTTCTAAGTATTCTGGTTGCGATATATTTTTTATATCTGAATTGTTAAAGTTACTGCTCCAACTCATAGGAATTTCAAAATGACCAAATCTATCGTCAGCAATAATCTCACCAGTGTTTGTCTGGGTTTCAATATCTATAACATCGTTTAGTTTTAAATTAAATGTTCCAAATGTAATTGCTGTTTGCACACTTTCAAAACTAAAAGTTTTATCACGTTTGTCGTTTATGTAAACTCTTATACTATTTTCTTGGTCAATTGGTTTTGCACTTATTTTCCAAAGTGTTCTTTCTGTATCTAAATCAGTTTGCGATACAATGTATTGGTCTTTTACTTTTTGACTTGCTGGTTTGTCATGTGTTTTCCATATTGTATCATATTCTACATCGTTGTTAGGTAATGTTTTCTTATAATACACATATCCTTTAACAAATGAATCTTGTGTTGCACCGAAGGCTTTATAGGAAATTAAGTCATCATCTAAATTGTTTAGAAAAACTAATTCACTAAAATTATTATAGTTTTTATATGAAAGTGCCATACCTAGCACTGAATCTTTTGTTGCACCTATAGTTGGATCTTCTTTATATGAAAATACTTTATTACCTGCAAATGAACTATTCGGATAAACTGCTTCATTGTTTAAACTTTTCTTGTTTACATCATATGCATTAAACAGAATAGGAGTATTAACTTTTTCTTTCTTTTGTCCTTCTGCCCAAGAAATACCATTCCAATAGTATTCCACACCTTGTTTGTTAGCACCAAATTTTATACTTACAACATCGCCTACACTTGCTGTATATGGAACAAAGTTACTGTCGCCATCAACTGCTCCTACAGGATTTGTACTTGCTGGTATTCGTTTTAAAAATACTCGTTCATCAAAACTTAATACTGTGCCAGCAGTTAATGTTGCAGTACCACTTAATACTAATGATGTTCCGCTTATACTTGCAACTGTGATGTTGTTTAAACTGTTTCCAGGCTCTGTAACTATTGCACCAACTTTAATATCATCGTTTGTTGCTGTCAATGTAACATTTGTAGAACTACTTACATTAGTATCTACTGTTGCTGTTGTTGAACTGTCTATTTGATATATGTGCTGACTTACATTACTTGGCTCTAATGGGAAAACCATTTTGTTTCCAGCTCTAAGTGTTACTGAGTCTACAACTGAATTAGTTGGTCTGCCTATAACATCAGTTTGTAAAGAATCATATGCAGAAATTTCTACAGCATCAATACCAGTACTACCAAAATTAAATAATTCTATATCTCTTTCAAACTCTAAGATTGGTCTAACAGCACGATTACTTTTTGGTGGTAATTGGTCTCCAGCATCTATAAAGTTTTGTCTATGATACCAAAAGTTAATTCTACTCCACACATTATTGTCTTTTGCACCACGTTGCATAACAATATAATCTGGTACTGTTTGAGTGTTATCACTGTCAAACGGTTGTGTATCAAATGCACCCGCACCGCCTATAACATATTGTAATGATGTTCCAATTGGAGATATGTATCCACTCCAAAGTTCTGTTCCTGTATCAGGATCAACTTGTGCCATGGATTGATAACCTACTGCAGGTGTTCTACCACCCGGTGCATACTTGTCTCCATAATGCAATACATATCCGTCATAGTCTGTAAACTTGTTAGAGTCTGTGATTGTAGTGCCATCTGGATCTTCTAATCCAATAAGACCACCACTTAACATACTAGTACCAGTTGTACTAATTAATGTGTCAGTGTTAGTAATTAATGTATTATCATAAGGTATGTTTAATTCTGTAGCAAATGTTGTTGCAAAGTTTTGTTCTCTGTTAAACAGAATAATACTTTCGCCAACACCTTCTACAATCCAACGTTGGTCATCTTTGTATGATTCAGGTATTACATAATCTCCTGCAAAGGAAATAATCATACCATTTTTTAATTCTGTTCCGTCAGGTGTTGTATAACTTTTCTTTCCTAAAATATCTTTTTCAACATTAATAGGTTTAGTAGATGTGCTAGTAATAATTTTTGGTGTAGGGCCCGTTGGACTCCAAAAATATTCTTGATAGTTTATAAATTTGTCTATGTTTATTGGTGGTAGAAAACTGTAAAAGTCTGTATCAAATAAAATATTTTGTTTGCTAGTATCTGAACCATAACTTTTTAAAATGTTTTTGAAGTCTTCAAAGAATACATTGTTTTCACTTCTACCTGTAATAGTATTTACAGAACTTACTACCGGTTCAAAACTATAAAAGTTTCTTCCGCTAGTAGGGTGGACAACATATCTGTCTAATGGTTCGAATTGTTCAAATTCTCTTCTACCTATATAACCAGAAATTTGTTCAACATTTGCTTTGCTGAATAACTGTTCAACTGTACTTTCGAAAAAGTTTTTAACAGCCGTTGTTTGCTGATTAGCCGGTAACTTTCTGTATTGTTTGTCAGCCATATTGATTAATATCCACCGCCACCGCCACCAGAGCCGCCTCCGTCTCCGCCGCTACCGGATCCACCTGAACCTGAACTGCTTGTTGATTGTGCTGATGAACCAATACTATCATTTGTTGCAGTAGTTCCAGTGTATGTTGTAGTTGTGGCTTGGTTAGTTACATAATTTCCTTTAAACTGTGTTATACCTTTAGGCATAAAAAATGTTTTTCCAAAAAACTTAATTTCTTCGTTTGTGCCGTCACCTACAAAGTTAGCCGCTTCAGCCGTGCTGTAAAGAGGATAATAACCATCTATTGCATACGGACCAATTTCTTCCGTGCTATTCTCATAAGTTGAGAAGTTACTTTGTGTTGCAGGTGCAGGTCTTAAATTATCTGCTGTTAGTTTATCAACAACATCTACATCTAAAACTGTTGCGGTGCTTAGGAATAATTCTTCTGAACTACACTTAACTTGGAATAAATCTCCAAAAACACCTTGACTGTTTTTAGGTACAATTACTATACTACCAATTGTATTACCAACTTGTTGATGTATGTAACTGCTTAATTCTGTAAAGTAAAAAGTATCACCAAAATCCCAATTTTCAACATTGAAATATCTATTTACTGCCGCTATTACTTTTGTTTTAATTTCGTTGTCGCTGATACTTGTGCCTGGTAATCTAACAACTTTAAATCTTGCTTGTAAACTTTGTTGTGCATCATTACCAAATAATAGTTTAAACTTACCACTCTTAAATAAGAGTTGGTCACTTGCTGATTTGAACTCTTGCAAGTTTTCAAATTCTGCTTCTAATTCAGAACTACTAGGTGCAATAGGGAAAGTTGTGCCTGGCACATTAATGTATGACCTTATTTTATCGTAGTATGTTTGAGTTAAAATAAAGAACTCATGTACATTACTAATACTTGGGTCAATTCTCATACTGTTGTCTGCAACGTGTTGCCATTTAAAAATAACACCGTCTTGTGCAGATTGCTGAGTATTCTGTGTAAAACTTCTACCTTCTTTTGCTCTATGTCTAGAACTTTCATAATGTTTTACAACATTTAAGTTTGTGCTACTATAAGTCATTAAATAAATTTTATTAGTATCTTGTGCATACACTTTTTTATTGTGTAATTTTCCGTTTGTATTATCGAATGTGTTGATAATACTTGCAGTCTTAACTAGGAAATATTCATAGTCTGCTACTTCATATATAGTACCTGTGTTTGCACTTGCATCACCTGTAGAATTACCTGCTATTTTGCTGTATAAACTTCCATCAAAGTTTACACCGTCTTCTCTTCTTAAATCTAATATACCTGATTTAATAGGTTTGCTGTATGTATATCCATCGAAACTTTCAAAGTCTTCGTATAGAATAATATTTTTCTTATTAACAAAATCTTTAAATTGAATAGGATTATCAGGACTGTCGTCTCCTGTACTATTCTGTGGAGTTACTAAAACTTTTCTTGGGTCTGTGTATCCATCGCTAGACACAAAGTTACCAACAGCACTCCATTTAATTGGTTTTTCTAATCTAGTTTTATCATTTAGATATGTTACAGTAATTCTGTCTTTGCTTGTTAATCCTGTTCTATCTTTACCAAAAAACTTTTTGTTGTTGTAATTTCCAATTATAAGATTTCCTGTTTGTGTTGTTACATTTGCATCTGCTAAACTGACATGCTCTCCATATCCTACGTTTGCTGTATCATATGCAACTGCATTATATGAAAATGCAACATTACCATTTCCTGTTGTGGATAAGATATTATATCCAAATGTTGTATTGTTAAACTCTATATTAATGTTTCCAGGTAATTGACTTATTACACCTGAATTATTAGCAATAACTACATTAGTATTAGAAACGTCACTAGTATCAGGCGTTGTTCCTAATTCTATAACAATGTCGTTTACAAATGCATTGTCGGATCTGTCACCGTTTCTAAACAATCCAAAGTTAGATTGTAGTTTAACTTCAACATCATCAAATCCTGCGTCTCTGTTCCTTAAAGGAATGTTATCAAATGTTCTACCTAGTTCTACAGAGTACCATGCATCGCCTATGCCGTCTGGGGTGGCAGTCGAGTCTATCCACTCAAAATTTTCTTCAAGTATTGGTTTATTATTAAGTGTTGTTAATTCAATTGTATCAAACTTTGCTAAACCAGTACCACTGTCTATAATTCTGTTTGAGGAAACATCATAGAATCTTACGTCTTCGAAACTTTCGAAAACATATTCTGTTCCTCTTGTTGTTACATTATATCTGTAACTTAATGTGTCAATACTTTCATATTGAAATTTCAGCAACCAACTTTTATCTCTTCCGTTACCTGATGTATCTTCTGAGTTACCAATATCAAAATCGTTGCCTGCATTAAGGTTACTGTTTTGTATCACATAAAAATAATTGTTACTTGGATTAAATCCTAAACCAAATGTTTTTTTAGTTTGTAATGCACTTTCTATTGCAGATTGTTCACTATCATAAAATGTTTTTCTAAGTGTTGTAATTAATTCTACACCTTCCCAATTCTCAGGTATCGCTTCACTTAATGTAATAGGTCCTACATTTGTTGTTAAGTTTCCGCCACGTCTACCGTTATCCACAATAGTTTTTATTTTTGCCCAAATGTACTCTGACCTTTTTTGCGGGTTTACAAATTTAATCATGTGACCAGGTTGTATTAATTGCAAATTAGGATCTGCAATATTAACATCTGCAACTGTTCCATTTTGTGTAAATGTTTCAGTCATGTAACCTGTAACACTAGATGTTGTTCTAGGCAATGTGTGCCATACAATATTATAATTTTCTAAATTAAATTTGTTAGGCTGTCTTAGTTGCCAACTATCTCTAAAGGTGCTGTACACAAAGTCATTTAGTTTTAGATTTTTAAGAATCAATTGTACAGTTCTTCTAATTTGTTCTAAAGCAGTATTGTTTACGTCTATAACAAAGTTACTGCTTGTAAATACGTTGTCTAAGTATAATGCACCATCTTCTGCAATTACATCTGTAGTTTGGAATGTACTTGTAGGGTCTGTAATATCAATATATCTACTATGCCCTGCATGTGTTCTGTTAGTAACTTTAAGTTTAGCAATATTGGTATTCTTTGCTAAAGGCAATGTTTGATAATCTTGGTTTGTAATCATTCTATCTTGTGCATAGTATGATTGTGGTGCTCTTTCTTTAATACCTGCTAGTGTCTCTTCTGGCAAACTGTTATTAACTGTATTTTGTAATTGTGCAGTCAAAGTCAATACATATTGTACACCTTTAGAATTTAAGTAAGGAATTCTAATTGCTGTTGTGCCTACATCATCTGGTGACATTGTAAATCGTTCATTGTCACTTTCTCTGTAATACATTCTGTAATCACCAACTGGAACATTTGCAAAGTTACCATCTGCAAATTCTAATTTTACACCACCAGTACCTAAATTAGATACTGCATAAAGTAAAGGTGTGTTTTTTGCTTTTACATTGTATTGTAAAGTTTGTCCAACTGTATTAGGTATTCTTTCCCATTTGTTTACAACTGTTTTTAAACTGTTTAGTTGTTGTAGCCAAACGTCCGTTTCATTTATTCCTGCAATATTAACTACTTCTGTTCTATTTTCAACAGGTACACTAAAATCAAAATCTCTTTGTCCCATTGTGCCTTGTTTGAACATCATAAAGAATCCATTGTTCTTACTAGACATTCCTAGTCCGTCATTTCTATAAATTAAACCATAGTTGTTTACAGGGTCAGGATGTTTTTCATAAAAGAATTTATTATCTTCAAAATCTGTGTTTACAAATTCAAATTTTCTTTTTTGTCCGTTTATTGTTGATTCAAACCCGAATACCAAAGGAGCAGTAGTAGGAGTATTAACTTCATACAAGTCTGTTACTATACCACCTAATGTTCCTGTCTTTACAGGTTTACTAAATCTGTTTACTTGTCCAAAGGCACTATTCATAATTGTTATGAACTGTTCATAACTGTCTGGATTGTTTGCGTCATTCCATGTGATTGTTCTGTTATTAATTTGATTGCCTAGACTATCTGTTAAAGGTTCTGAAGTTGCAATACTTACAACTTTCATTAAACCACTTGCAGGAATATTTCTTTTAGGATTATAACCTAACATCCTTGCAAGTTTAAATACTGAATCTCTTCTTTCGGCAGTTTCTAAAAAGTTTTCCCTAGTGTTGATATCCATTCTGAAAGCAATACTCTGTCCTAGGTATGCTAACAATTCTATAATCGCAATGAATTCTGAACTTTCAATATAGTCGTTGAAGTTTTCAGGAAAATTAGTTTGTATATACTCGACCATCGCAGTACGAATTGTATCAAAGTCGTATGCTTGTAAATCTACTTGTGTATAAGCCTGATAGGCTACGTCCCAATCTTCTGCCGCAAATAAATTGTTTTGTCTACTATTAACTGCCATATTAAATCTCTACGTCGCCACGAGCATATTCTACAAATAACTCGTCGTCGCCTAATCTTGGCAAAATTCTAAGTTGTACAGCACACCTTATTGTGTGGTCTAAAACATCTGTTTTCACAGTCTGCAATTCAACCCTAGGATCTTTTTCAACAATTCTGATTACATCATCCTCAACTTCTTGTACAACTAGTTCATCTAATGGGTTCATTAGTATGTCAAAAATTCTTGTACCAAAGGTAGGACGCATTACACGTTCACCTTGTCTAGTATTGAGTTCATTCAGTAAATCAGTTTTCACAAGTTCAGCATCTGTTAGTGTATAAGGTGCTCGAATCTTGTTTACTGTACTAAAGCCTTTGTAAATGTTTGCCATACCAATATTTATCTGATACCATTAAAACTAGTTTTAATACACCATTTTTTAACACATTCCTATATCGTAGATATAAGTAACAATGGAGACGATGTTTCGCATTGTCAGTTATGAACCTTAACAAAGGATAGCAAATGAAAAACGTATTAGAACGTTTCGACAAAATTGTTGATTTAGCATATAAAGTCAACAAAAAAATCTACGATAACAATTATGTAGAATCTAGTGGGTATGGACCTAGATTTCGTAAGATGTTGCATAAAAACGGCAACAGAATTCATTCACTGGGCATATTTGATTACCATACTAAGAAATATGTATTATTTGAGATGGTTAATATGGTAGGGCAAAAAAATAAAGTTCCTGAAGAGTTTGACCTCATGGAGAAGTTAATAAGGAATGGCGAACCGAACTAATGTTGTTTTCATTCATGGAAGTGGGCAAAGTAAATTAAGTTTTAATTTTTTAGAAATTTTTCTACCTGAACACAATCTTTTAAGTTTGGAATACGATGTGCAGGAAGATCCTGAAACTATAATCAAACGTTTCAAATTTATTATTGACCAAAATTTAAACAATGAATCTTTTTCTATAGTTGCACACAGTTATGGCTGTGTGCTATCAGCACGACTACTAGACATATATGATGTAGGTCATTTTATATCGTTAAGTTCTCCTTGGGGAGGTAGTAGAACTGCTAAATGGTTAGCAATGGTTTTTAGACAAAGCACATTATTTTCAACACTTACTCCAGGAAGTGCTTTTTTGACAGCCATTGCGGATAGTAAAAGCGATATTCCGATAACTAATATAGTAACAGCAGGAACAGGTAGCGGTAATGCACTTGCCGGATTAGGAGGTTCTCCTAATGATGGACTGCTTACAATTGAAACACAGAAAAAAGTTCCTGTTGGATTTACAAATAAAGAAAACATAACGGTTGACTTATCACATAATGAAGTGTTATTATCTATGGAAATAGTCAACATTATAAAGGAAAGAATTTTCAATGAGCACACTTAACGAATCAGACTACATCACTTTAAACGACACTGAAGAAGAAAAACTAAGACGTATGTTAATTGAATCAAAGCAAGAAAACAATGCGTTAAGAGACCAAATAAAATTGTTAAAACGAAATATCAAAGATGAGCAAGATGGAAAATATCGTGCTTATGTAAAAATTTCTGATTTACAAAACGAACTTAAACAGTTAAGTCATTAAAAACTGAATGGGTTACCGGAATTCTTAGATATACTCTGTTGATTGGAACCTGCATCATAAAATTTAACTTTCTCTGTATCATCTAAACTTGCAACACTTACAGGCATTTTAGCATTATCATCATATGGCATGAAACTAGGTTTTGGTCTGCCATAACCTTTTGTTGCTTCATAACTATCTAACTGTATTTGTGCCGCTTTAGGTCCCCAACCTGTACCCCTACCACCGGAATGATTTGGAGTATAATTATCTGCCATACCATATAAAGTACTTTCGTATGTTCTTCTGTTTGCTAAGTTTTGTTTATAGCCTCTCTTGTTGCTAGAATAATTCATCATTTCAATTGGAACTCGTTGATAGTCTCCGTTAAGTATTGCACTTTTGACACTACTGCTCATCCAATTTTCTTCTCCCATACTTTCTGCAAACATCACTGTTGCCAAGTATTGGTTTTTACTCATGCCACCCTGTGCTCCACTTAAACTAAGTGCTACCCATTTAGATGTATTACCTAAAGTATTTTTTAATAAATTGGTTGCAACACCTGTTACCATTTGTGTTTTTAAGTTGTGTAAGATATAACCAGTTCCTGTTTGATAAGAACCTTTAGATCCCATTACTCTTGACAATCCAGCATTTGCAAGATCCTGTGTTAAACCGCCTTTAACTAAACTTGAAGCATCAGAAATACTAATGCTTGTTCCAGGCAAGTTACCTCCTGCTTGTGGATTCATTATTGATCCGCCGCCAAATATAGAAACGCCTGCACTTGCTTCTTGCGGACTTAATTTGTGTCCCATGCCAACCATTTTAACACCATTGTCTAATTCTATAGGCATACTGGTATTGCTAACAGCCGCGCCAATTGTTTGTGCTCCAATTTTGCAACTATCAGATTTAAAAAAGTCTGCACCTTGACCAGTTGCTGGAGCCATTGCTGATATTTGGTCTGAGGGTTGATAGTTTGGTACACTATTAGGACCAACTTTTATTCCTTGTGCTTTGATGTCATCGCCAGCAACACCGTCATACCCTGTACCTACTTGTAGTTGTCCATTATCGTCAGTAAAGTTTGCAGGTGCTGTGTCAGTAGGAGCAGTAGCATTGGTAGGATTATTTTCACTTGCTCTACTATCTTTTGTAACTGTTGCTGGATCATCTGCAGGTCCACCACCATGTCCTATCCAAGGTTCTAAAGTTGTTACGTTTCCTAAAATAGACACTATGTTTCCGTTTACAGGTTCAGGTCTTTCTCCGTCTGTGGGTAAAGGATTTGTGTTCTCATCTACATCATTTTCTGTGTATTCAAATTCTGGGTTCTCATTTGATACATCTATATATGTTTGTGCTTGGATTTTTTCTACTTCTTCTGCCTGTTGAGCATCTGAAGCCGAGCCACCATCATTCAAGTGAACTGTTGATCCTATTACATTGTTTCTACCACCTGCTTCACTAGTAATTTCTCCACCACTTTTTATGTGCATATTACTACTAGATGAAAGCAATATTTCTTCTTGTGCATTGGTATGTATAGACTGTTCTGCAAAGTTGAACATTTGTCCTTTTGTACTGTGATGTATAGAGGAGCCTTGTTCTCTAGTCATTACTTTATATCTATTTACAGTTAAACTTTCTATACTGTTACCTGACTGTATTTTAATATCGCCATATGGTCCCGATGTTCCGTCCGGGCCTTCGTTCTCTTCCATTACACCTGCACTGATATTAACTGCTGTACCACCTTCTAAATTTAAAGTTCTGTCTGCTCGTATATTAACATCATTTTTTGCTCTTATGTTTAAATCTTTGTCACTGTAAACATGAATACTTCCTGCTTCATCTAGTTCAACCCATGCTGTACCATCTCTATTAATAATGTATATTAAACCATTTGTGTCGTCCATTAAAATTTGATTGCCTAATGCTGTACGCAATCTTATATGACGTTGATCCATATTATCATCCATTACAAATGAATGACCGCCTCGTCTGTTTACACCATCTACTTTACCTGAGTCTAAATTTCTATTGTCAGGTCCAGGTGTTAATATTCCAAATACTTGTGAAGGACTTTCTCTTCTCGCACTAGAAGTTGTGAGACCTCTAATTGGATCTTTGATTAATCCTTGATTTAATATTGATTCTGTGATAATGTTATTAAGTGGTCTTTTTGATTTGTTACCGTGGTCTAAATTTTCATCACGTTTGTTTTTTTCTGCAACAGGCAAGTTCATATTTGTGCCGTAAGTTGGGCCTGCGGCATTACCTGGTACCATGTATTGCATTTGATCCGGGAACATACATCCTATAATTACTGGCATTTTCTTTTTGCCATCTGCAAAACACATCAATACAAAGTTACCTGGATCTGGTGGTACCATCCACATACCATAAGTTTTCATTGTGTCTTGATAGTCTGCTACATTTTCTCCAATTTTTGCTGAAGGTGTTGTGCCTGCAAATGGTGAACTCCAAAAACAATTAAAATATCCTGCTGGGTCACTTCTATCTTTACTAAGCATAGGAACATATACAGTTATACGTCCACTATGTGTTGCGTCTTTGGGTCTTACAATTACTTCACCCATGTAAACGCCAAAATCCAGTTCTGCACTCTCACGCATTTTATCGCGTGGATTCTTTTTGCTTTTTCTAAAACTGTTTGGTTTATATGCCATTAGAAGTCGTCCCCATCATCGGCTGGTACTGATTTTGGTTTTTGTTTTGAATCTCTTAATCCAGAAATTGTAAATGATGTTGATTTTCTAGTAATTATTTTTGTAACACCGCCCGGTGTTACTTCTGTGGTAGTTATTGAACCATCTGGATTTACTACTTCAGTTACATTTGTACCTTTTGCTACTGTTCTGTCTTTAGTTGCCTCATTGCCACTTTCAGTGTTTGTTCGATTGTTTTCTTCTTGATTCGCTATGTCTTGCTGAGCAAGTTTTTCAGTTTTCTTCTGTTCTTCTAGTTCATCTCCGCCTTGCTGTGATATATCATCCATCAAGTGTGCAATACTGATAGGAGTTTGTTTGTGACCTTTTACATCACATGTAAACTGTCCTCCGTTAAATGTTGCAGTTACTCTAGAAATCATATATACTCCACTAATGAAAAAAGACGTTCCTTCTTCTGACATGTAGCCTGTGTTTTTATCTTCGTCGTCTACATGCGGGTCTCTAACTCTAGGAGTTTGCATTGTGAACAAAAAGTAATTATCGTCAAAGTCATATACAGCACCTTCCGGATTGGACGATACTGCTTTATCCTTTGCAGTTGTAATCTTTTTGCCTTTCCTTGCGTCTTCTATTGAATTAAAAGGTTCTCCTAAATACCATGGGTCACCTTTTAGACCCAAATCCATTACTTGTAATATAGCCGCATCTTGTACATTGTTAAACATGTAGCCAAACAATGTTGCACTATTTGTACCATCACTTGTTGCTGAACCTTCAGTGGTAAGAGATTTTCCACTTTCAGTTTGCATTATTGGACTTGTATCTTGAGGGTCTCCAGATGCTGTGTTAGCCGCTTTTCTTAATTGTGTTAAAGTTTGGTTTTCACCAATTACTGCTGGCATGCCTCCTTTGTCTGTTAAAATATCTGAAGCATACAAAAATCCACTTGGTTCTGGTTTATATACTTTTCCACCTCCTCCAGTGTTTGTTTGACTGCCACTTTCTGTTGGGGTAGTTTTTTCTGTATCTTGTGCGAGTGAATCTTTGAAACCCAAAGGATCTTTTCCGTTGTTGGCAAGATATAATGCTGTTTTGGCAAAATCCCCTCTTAGTTTTTCATCACTGTCAAATCTATCTAAATCTTCTTGTGTTGCTACACCTTTGTCTTTTAGTCTTTGGCGCAAATTAGGATCTTCTTTTAATGCTTTAGAAATGCCAGATACATCTTTTTGTTTTGCTTGTAATTGTGCCTTTTCTTCTTCACCAGTTAAATCTTTGTTGGCTTCTACATTTGCACTAGGACTGTTTGGGTTTGTAGACATGTCTCCCATTTTACCACCGCCTGGTGGTAACAATAACACCATCCCTGCATCAAACTTAATGTCCACATTCATTATTTGGTCATTTAATCCTGTGTACAAATAATGATATGCTTTAAGTAAATTTTTACTGGCATTCATTTCTTTGACACGATTTTTTATATCTTCTTTTTCAGGAGTTTGTTCTACTGCCGCAGTCGTTTGTAAAGGATTTGATGTGCTGTAAATTATTGGTTGGTATGTTACACGTTTTGCATACTTGCTTCTTGATTGGTCATAATCCAAATATTCCATTTCTGCTTCTATTTTATACCAACTGGTATATGCTTTTGCCAGGTCATAATTATTAACACTAACATCAGGATCATCAGGTATCTTTTTTCTGTGAACGGAATCTAAAAAGTTTTTGTTCATTACTAAAAGTGTTGTAAAAAACCTGTTTATGTCTGTGCCTTCTTTGAAGTTGATTCTGTTGTTTGCAAATATTCTTCTATTAACATCAACACCGCCATCTAAACTGTCTGGGTCATCTTCTAATGATTTTTCGTAATCTTCTAATGTGGTTATGCCCATTGCTTCAGCATTCATTAATCTGTTTACATCTTCTGCGGCTTTCATTGTAGCCTTGTCATATACCACTGTGTCATCACCTTTAAGTCCTTCCAGCAGTTGACTTAAATCAAATTTTATTTCATCTTGTACATCGTGGTCTGTTAAATTTTCTTCTCTGAATCTATTAATATTATCTTCTAATTCTTGTGCCATTTCTGTAATGGTCGCACCACTCACAGATGTGTCCATAGGTATTAAAAAATGATTGTCTACTCTGGCTTCACTATTACCCACAGTACACATCACTTCATATTCACTGCCTTTGTCATCTATTGCAATACTGATTTTTGCAATTTCCAGTTTGTAAATAAATGGTCCTGAAACATGTTTAGGTGCACCTTTTTGGTCTTCTTCTTCTAGAGATGCTTCGTAACCTTTAAAATTAATTTCTAAAAATATTGGAGCATTAGCATACATACCTGCTTCAATTCCTAAATGTACTTTTGCGGCTTGTAGTTGGTCTAACAAGTCTGCCGCACCAGGTTGTATTAATGTAAAGTTTGCCGCAGTTGCAAAATGATTGCCTTTGTCTTTAACAAAGTCTATTGTGAGTCCATCCATTTGCACACCAGTTACACCAGTTTGTGCAATAACAACAGTTTCTTCTGGCTTAGCCGCAACTGCACTATTCATGTAACCTCCGCCGTCGGAAGTTCTGTCTTTAATCATGTATAGTTTGAGATTGTAAGAAGTGTTTACTGCTTCATCTAACACATTACCAAATACAGTATTCAAATACCTATCTGGTAACTTAGGTGCTGATTTACTTTTCTCGTTTGCTTTATCGTTTGAATCTGCCATATTAACCCATTATACGTTGAATACTTTCACCACTAGGAAGAAAAATTGTTACGCCTGCTTTAAAATCCTCTATAGGATCAATGAGAATATCTGGATTTCTCATAGCAAACAGCCACCACAGTCTTACTGTACCATATAATTCGTTAGCAAGTAACTCGGGTCGCCCTTCATATTGATGTTCTATTTCGTATAATTGGTCACCTCGGCTTTTAGGTACACTTGGCAACTGATTTATATCCAACACATTTCCTTTAGTTGGAGCATTTCTTAAAAAACTTTCTCTGCTGTGAAAACTAGCCATTATATAAATCCTTTAGTGTAATCTTTACCACTTGAAAAAGCACCTAGGTCAAATGTTTTTCTAAGTTTCTTGTATGTGTACTGAGGCGCCATCTCAATCATTATATCTGTTTCTGTTGGCATGTATGTTGTTTTACCATTATAAGTTACTGGAATGTAATCTATACCATCAGGAAGTTGCATGTTGTAACTTCTGATAATCACAGGAACTTTGTTAAAACCGTATTCACCCAAATATTCAAATATCAATACTGGAGGAGGAGTACCAAATCTATTGTTTTGTACTGAACTGTCTCCATAAAAGCCTTTTGTCACTGTTCTTAAAAAATGAAATACTGCTAATAAGTATTGAGCCTCTTCTGTAGTGTTTGCAGTCCATTGTCCTTGTACTGGTAGTACAGGAGGTCTGCTGTTTATATATGTGTAAAACGGATAGTTTGTTCCGTGGAATGTTGCTTCGTTGTATTCTACACTTGCTTGTAAGAAAATGTTTGGTGTGTATGGGAATACAATACCACCTCTTTCTTTTAATGGTTTTAGAATACTATTGCCAGGGTCTCCACCATCTTTTTTACTCATGCCATAAGCAATATCTTCTCCACCTTTTTTAGGTCTGATTCTTGCTCTCCAATCCATTTTGGGAATGGTGCCGCTTGAACGTCCAGCACTTTTAACATTACTGTTAGTCTTAGTACCACTTTGCCCATATGTATCTATAAGATTATTGGCTTTGTCTGTGGTCTTACCTTGGGCCCGAGCACTTTCAAAAGTACCTTTTTGTCCCAACTGCTGTTGTTCAAATTCTTCTGACATTTTTATCAAATCTCCGTTTACAAGACTATTTATCTGGATAAATAAAAACGTACTTTAATTTTTTATTAAAGGTTACCAGAATTTTATTTTACAGTTGACTTTATACAGGATATGTGTATAATACAACAATATAAACGAACTATAGTTTTGAGGAGATTACATGACACAACCTAAAAAGGTTAATTATCTTAATAATAAAGATATTCTAAAACAAATACATTTCAGCAAAATGACATACTGCTATGTGCAGGATGACAGATATTCTGATGTGGACTTGATTGTGGAATCAGTAAAAAAGATAAACAAAACCGCAATCAAACAAGCACAAATTAATAAAGCGGCTAAACTAAGCACTTTAGCATATCAAACAGCAGTTGCAAAAGGCGACTGGACTAAGAAACCAAAGCAGAAAGAATTTACTGTTGATCCTAAAACAATGGCAGTTGATGAATTGGTCTTTAGAGTTATGACTTATGACCACATTCCAGATGAGCCAGGTAGGAAGAAAACAACAAAAACAGTTGCAGACACAAAAGCAAAAGTAAACTTTCCGCCTTTTAAACAATACATCTTAGACAGTAATGGTATTAATCCTAGGGAAGTTGTTAGAAGTCATTGGGTAGGTGGACTACACAATGGACATTTTTCAGTTGACCATGGAAGAATTACAAATGAACTAGGTAAGATGTTTATGAAACTTGTTGAACGTTATAGTCAAAGAGGTAACTGGAGAGGTTACACTTATGTTGATGAAATGCGTGGACAAGCATTAGTACAGTTAGCACAAATTGGATTACAATTTAATGAAGCAAAGTCGGACAATCCATTTGCTTATTATACTGCAACTGTCAATAACAGTTTTACAAGGGTACTGAATTTGGAAAAACGTAACCAAACAATTAGAGATGATATTTTAATTGAACAAGGTCACTTACCAAGTTACGGTAGGCAAATTAAACATGAGGAAGAATTACGTGAACTTCGAGCAAATGCAGAGAACGAAGTTGACAAAACACCAAGTGGCGAATAATATATGGCGAACCTCTTTGAGCGAGCCGCATGTTTTACAGATATACATTACGGCTTAAAACAAAATAGTAGACAACATTTAAAAGACTGTCATGATTACGTGGAATGGTTTATAGCAGAAGCCAAGGCACGTGATTGTGAGACATGTTTCTTTTTAGGTGACTGGCATCATCATAGAGCAAGTATTAATATTGCAACTATGAATTCTACGATACGAGACTTAAAATTATTAAATGAATCTTTTGAAAAGGTTTATATGATTTTAGGTAATCACGATTTATACTACAGAGAAAAACGTGACCTTAACAGTATTGAATTTGCTAGAGACTTACCTAACATTGTTATGATAGATGACCATTTTTGTGAAGATGGTGTTGCAATTATTCCTTGGCTTGTAGGAGATGAACACAAAAACCTAAACAAGTTAGACTGCAAATATATGTTCGGACATTTTGAATTACCTTACTTTAAAATGAATGCAATGGTCGAAATGCCAGACCATGGTGGCATAACTGCACAACATTTATCAAATCCTGAATATGTGTTTAGTGGTCACTTTCACAAAAGACAATATAAAGGCAACATACATTATATAGGTAATGCTTTCCCACACAATTACGCAGACGTGGGAGATAATGAAAGAGGTGCTATGTTTTTAACATGGGACGAAGAACCGTTATATGTTAATTGGGATAAATGCCCAAAATATGTAATGATGGGTTTGAGACAATTATTAGAAGATCCAGGCAAATATTTAGATGAATGTACACATGCTAGAATAAAACTTGATGTTGGCATTAGTTATGAAGAAGCAAACTTTATTAGAGAAACATTTGCTGAACAATATAATGTTAGAGAACTACAACTTATTCCAATTAAGGAAGAAGAAGAAATTTATGAAGGCACTGAAATTGAATTTGAAAGTGTTGACCAAATTGTTATATCTCAATTGGACACAATAGAAAGTCCAACTGTTGAAAAAGAAAAATTAATTGAAATTTATAGGAACATTGTAATATAATGTTTGCCTTACAAAAATTAATTGCAAAGTTAATAGAAAAATTAGTGGACTATTTAAAGAATGCTAAAGATTAAAAATGTAACAGCAAAGAACTTTATGAGTGTTGGTAACAATACTCAAGCAGTTGGCTTTGACACAGATTCGCTTACACTTGTACTAGGTCATAATTTAGACTTAGGTGGTGATGGTAGTAGAAACGGTACAGGTAAAACTACTATAATAAATGCATTGAGTTTTGCATTGTATGGTGAAGCACTTACAAATATTCGCAAAGACAATCTCATAAACAAAACAAACGGCAAAGGCATGATGACTACTGTTGATTTTGAAATCAATGGTACTGAATATAGAATTGAAAGAGGAAGACGCCCTAATGTTCTTAAGTTTTATATCGATGGTATAGAACCAGGGGACAATGAACAACAAGGCGACATGCGTGAAACTCAAAAAGAAATTGAAAAAATTATTGGTTTCCCACATAACATGTTTAAGCATTTGATTGCATTAAACACATACACAGAACCTTTTTTAAGTATGAAAACAAATGACCAACGAGATATGATTGAGCAGTTGTTGGGCATAACTGAAATAAGTCAAAAGGCAGATGTACTAAAAGAACTTTTGAAAGTCACCAGGGATAATATTAAAGAAGAAGAGATACGAATCAAAGCAGTTAAGAGTGCAAATGATAGAGTAGAAAAGAATATTGCAGAAATAGAACTTCGTGGAAAAGCATGGAGTAAAAATAAAGAAGATAAAGTAAATGAATTACAAACTAGTTTAGATGCTTTAGAAGAAACTGATATTACTATGGAACTTGAAAACCATAGAAAAGTTACAGACATAAATCAACAGTATCAAAAAGTACAAGGCTTAGAAAGTGAATTAAGTCAGTTAAAAACAAGTAGCACTAGAAGTGAAAAAACAATATCAACATTACAGTCTAATCTTGTAAAAGCAGACGAGGGTGTTTGCCCTGCATGTGGACAAGATACTGCCCATTTAGATACACATGAAGAATACACGAAAGAACTTAAAGAAGATTTAGCAAAAGAACAAACATACTTGAATGAGATTACATTAAAAGTAGATGACTTAGAAAAACAAATAGAAGAGTTTGGTGAATTGCCTGAAACTCCTATTACATTCTATAGCAGTATGGAAGATGCATTACAACACATGCATAATGTAACAACATTAACAGAACAAATAGAAGAAAAAGTCAAGGAAGAAAATCCGTACACAGAACAAGTTGAACAATTAAAAGATACAGGTATGGAAGATATAAATTATGATTTAATAAATGATTTGACATACTTGAAAGAACATCAAGAGTTTTTATACAAACTATTAACTAGCAAAGACAGTTTTATTAGAAAGAAAATTATTGACCAAAACTTACAATACTTAAATTACAGATTAAGCCATTACTTAGACAAGTTAGGATTACCACATGATGTTAAATTTAACAGTGACTTAACTGTAGACATCACAGAATATGGTAGAGACTTAGACTTTGATAATTTAAGTAGAGGTGAACGTAACAGATTAATACTTGGTATGAGTTGGGCATTTAGAGACATATATGAAAGTCTTAATCAGCCAATGAATTTAATGTGCATAGACGAACTTGTAGACAGTGGCATGGACACAACTGGTGTTGAAAATGCCCTTGCAGTTCTTAAGAAAATGGGTCGAGAATCAAATAAAAATGTTTTCCTTATTTCACATAAAGAAGAACTACAGGGTAGAGTTAATAATGTACTATATGTAGTTAAAGAAGGAGGCTTTACGTCATATTCAAATGATATCGAAATACTAGACGAGGATTCAGATGTTTATAGATTTAAAGTTAAAACATGATTGTAGATTTACACTTTGGCAAGAACAAAGAGTTTACACTATCATATAGATTGTATAACAACACAGTTAGTAAAAGATTTTTCGAACGATTACAACAACAAGAAAACGACTTATTAAGTAGAACTGAATTTTATAATTTTGGTGAAACTGTACAAGATGTTGATGACAAAATAAATTCAGTTGTGGAACAACTTGTAGAACTTAAAGTAATCAACAGTAGCGATGACCTTAATAAGTTACACGAAGACTTTGCACGTTACGAAAGTGAATACACAGGTTCGACTCAAAGACTTCTCTGGGACCTTAATATCCATATACACCACAAAGAAGATTTAGTTAAAGCGGCAGGTGAAAAAAGAATTAATATAACATGTATGGATAGTGGCGAACCGTTGTTAGACGAAGCCTACGGGCTTTTTACATTACAAAAAACGTATGGTGTAATGTATATGGGATATCCACATGTTGGCAAACACCTTACTGAATTGTTTATAGATAATGATATTGATATACCTGCAGAACAAATAGTACCAACAAACTTATTAGCAAACTATATGGTGTGCTATCTTGGTGAAGGAAGATTTGCACAACCCATACATGAAGATGTTTTTAAATTAAAACTATTAGACTTTTATAATAAAATTGCACACAAGATGCCTTATAAGTGGGGCGACAAAAGATTAGCAATAGGAAACATTCCGTTAGGAGAATTGCAAGACAAGAATGTAGACATTAGTCCATTAGACAAATATAAATATGTTCACAGTTGGACATGTAGATGAAAGCAGATTGGACATATCAAGGAGAAAAGATAGATGCTATCCCGGATCAGTTTGAAGGGTTTGTTTACCTTATCACGAATACCACCAATAACAAAAAGTACGTCGGCAAAAAACTTGCAAAATTCAAAACAACAAAGCCGCCACTCAAAGGAAGAAAAAATAAAAGACGAGGTCACAAAGAAAGCGACTGGAAAACCTATTGGGGAAGTTCAGACTTACTCCAAGAAGATGTTGCAAAACTCGGAGAAGAAAAATTCACCAGGGAAATCTTATACTTCTGTGAATCTAGAGGTGTAATGAGTTACTTAGAAGCAAAGGAACAATTTGATAGAGAAGTACTTTTAAAAGATGATTACTACAATGGAATCATAAACTGTCGCATAGGTGGTTCACAATTATTGCGAGAGTCGTTGAAAGATAGATAACTATTTTTCGGTAACGGCAAATTTAGACACCCAGTCAAACTAACATAGGCAAACATAGGCACCACACCGCCCAACCGAGGCAAATGGAATCGGTATCCTTGAGACTCCTTGTAGGCGTCAGAACTGGATTGTGGTAGGCAAGATACAAACAACTTTATGGTATTAAAAGAATGCAGGCTCTGGGAAAAAGCAACCTGCAAGTCTAGTATAATGAACTCTTCAAATTATATTAGACTCCCGTGAGATTCGAGACGGTAGTGTAAGGGGGCAAAATGCTCACTGGCTCCTAACAGCACCCGAGATAGAGATGGCGATTCATCACATGATGGTATTTTCAGGTTCTCCTTGCATAAGGAGAATCATGACTCAACATACATGATAGCAGTTAAAAATAATTTCCAACAAGTAATGAAGTGAATGAAATGAACGAAAAACGCAGTTGGAAAAGGTACGAAGTACCTAAATAGTGTATAAGAATAAACACAATTCCCTTAAGACTCTTATAAAACAATGACTTAAAATATTAATTTTTTTACCATTTTTCTTGGTAAAAAACTTGACTTTACTCCAAAAAGACGTATAATAGTATGTATTGTTTAAGAAAAGGAGTAAACGATGACATTGAACGAAATCAAACTTGCTATTAGAAATGGCAACTTCACAAACGAAGACCTAATTACTTTAGGTTCTTATATCCAAAATGTTAAAACTGAACAGGCTAAGGCTAGTATTTCAGTTGGTGACGAAGTTTTTGTAGTCCAAAAGACTAAAAAGACTAAAGGTATTGTTGAAAAAATCAATATCAAAAAGGCTATTGTAACACTTCCGCAAGGACGTTACAATGTTCCATTGTCAATGCTGGAGGCTATATAATGGCTGTTCATGGTGGACCTTATGACAGAGGTAGTGCTGACAGTTACTACGGCAGAGGAAAAGAACCTCACTATTATCCACACGGTACCTACAACGGTGAACGTGTAGAAGCAAACGATATGACTGCAAAAGAAATTGCAGAATATCACAAAGGCTTCGATGATAATGAGGCTGATGGCAACTTCAAGGATTTTGGATGATAGAAATTCTTCAAGAAACAACTGACTGGGGAAAATACAAGGTAAACAACGGAGTTTATCATGTAAATTCCTCAGGCAAGTTAGTTGCCTTTCAGGCTAACATAGATGCTCCTATACAGGAGTTGAATGTTCCAAGCACTCAATTCAGTAAAGCAAGACGTAAGTTTAAAAAAATAGGCGAACGTCCTGACACACAAACTGAACAAAATAATAACATTAAAAAAGTAAAAGGTTCGACGGGTAAAGAATATATCATAGACTTAGACAAAAAGACTTGCACTTGTCCTGGTTTTACTTATAGGGGAAATTGCAAACATGTCACAGAATACTGTTCGTAAACATTTTAAAAAAGTCATTGACCTACCGTTCGTAGGTCTTGTTATATTAGCATTAACATCATGCGCCAGTGGCGGTGGTAGTTCAGGGTTAGGTGTAGTACCTACACAACAATCATATACAGCACCTTCACAAAGCAGTCAGTCAAATGACAAACGCAATAGTTTTGATACCTTTACTGCTGAATACAGTCCAACTGCAACAGGGTTTGCAGATCCAATTACTGTGACATATAGTATGTTGGATTATACTGTAACAGGATTGCCTACTCCCACAGACAAATATTATATTGAAGATTATGGATTCTTAAATGTAAATGTTGAAGGCACACATCCTGGTTTTGCTAACGGACAAGAAACATCAGACCCAGGATCTTACAATCAATTTACTAGAGTATTAGAAGCAGACTTAAATGGTGATGAACATAAGGACATGTATGTTATCTCTTATATAGGAGATTGGAACACAAGAAGTTTTAATCCTGACAGTAAAATTTTTACTTTTTTAAATGATGGCACAGGACACTTTATAATGCAAGATGATTCATTTTGTATTATGGGAACTAATTGTAATAGGAATACTGCTGTAACTACTGCACTGACTGTTGACTTAAATGGTGACGGTATAGATGACTTTTTTGGTGGCGAAACATTACTGTTAAGTAATAATGGCAAACTAGAAGATAAAAGTTCTACCCTTCCTGCTAATGTATTTTTCAATGACGAAGTTGGCGGAGACATGGGTGCATTTGCACACGATGTTACAAATGGTGATGTTGACAATGACGGAGACCAAGATATTTTCTTTCCATTGTTTGCAAGGAATTCAGGTACAGATTGGGGAAATGGTTACACAACAAACAACATTGAACCTTGGGTAATGTTAGTAAATGATGGCACAGGAAATTTTAGTGCAAACAGAAACTTTCCAATTTACAATGATGAAAACTCTACTTGGGCAACCACTGCCGTTATTGCAGATTTTGACAATGATGGATTTGGTGATGTTGCAGTTGGGTGGCAGTATGCTGGCAAATCACAAAACAATATAGCAAGTAGTCCGGAAAATAGTGCTGGTGCAGTATTTTATAATAACGGTAGTAATGACTGGCGTGATGATATAGTACCTTTACCTGCAAACTATTATGGTGCTATAGGTGGTGCTATAGATATGGAAGCCTTTGACATAGATGGAGATGGCAATGTTGATATATTAATGGGTGTTACGCCAACAAGCAATGATTCAAATTATTATGTTGGTAACATGATACAAGTTTTTAAAAACAATGGAAATAAAACTTGGTCTGATATAACATCTACTGCTAATCCTAACACAAAATATGCTAACGGAAATCCTGCAAATGCTGATGTTTGGAATGGACAAATGTTTTTTACAAAAGTTGATTTTGATAAAGATGGTGATTTGGATCTCGTGTCGTCAGGCGTAAACAGTTATGTGCTATTAAACAATGACGGTGTATTTGAACTGTATGATAACTTTCCAGGATTTGAAAATGGACACTTAACAGGATTATTTCCTATAGAAGTAGATGGCAAAGATTGGTATGATTTTGTAGGTTCAACTGTTACAACTACTGATACCACTAGTGATAATACATTCTGGTTGATGATGGATCCAGTAAATGTATTACAACAAATGGCTGACGAAATTGCAAACAAACCTAACCAATATGCTCAAACAGTTTTTGAAAACAAAAGTATTTTTAACACATTAAAAAATCAAACATTGTTTGATGACAATGTATTTTATACAGATAACAATTATGATAGTGTTTTAGGTTATAATAAAAACTTTGGAAATTACGGATTATTATTTGGTAAAACAGAAGGCGGTGGTGTTGTATTTGTTGATACACAAATTAACAATTATCACATTGGCTTAGGTTTTATGAAAAGTGATATGTATGTTGATAATCCAGGAAAATACTATGGTAAAGGTAATGCCAAACTAGATGTAGACACAATAAATTTATTTGCTGAAAGGTCATTTGCAATACACGATAACTGGTTTTTACAAACAGGTTTTGCTTTTTATAGCACTACTGTAGACAGTTTTAAAGAACGAAATAGTAATTTTAATGCAGAAGTAAGTAAGTTTACAATGAACGATATTGAGTCATACACAGACTTCACAGGCAAATTTAATACCTCTAAAGGCACAACTTATGTTTCTTTAGGAGTTAGTACAATTCATAGTTTAGGCAATAGTTCTATACATTTTAATGGTCTTAAAACTGAGTTTAGTAACAATGAAACTGTAGTAAGAGCAAGTCTAAGTCATGTTTATAATAACATTACTGCTTATATAAAAGCAGATACTATAGATGATAACTTGCAATTTGGTATAAGTTTTAGATTATAAACTTTCTGATTTATCACCGCTTTTTAGTTTGTTATAGCGGTTCACAGTCTTAATAAGAGTTTCACGTTCAATAGGAGATAGTTGCCATGCTTCTGTATAAGACACGGCACCCTCACTAAATATAGCCAACTCTGCTACTTGCTTTAGAATGCTTTTTTGGTCTTTGTCGAGTTTACCTAAGTAGCCTGCAATTTCTTCAGGCTCGGCTGACCCTAGGAACCCGTGAAAAAATTTACAGGGTCGAAGTTAATTGGTGCAATAAATTCGTTCCCGCCTTCTACTGGGCATTCCTCATTTTCGCATTTAACCATCACTTCGTTTTTTACACCTTTGTCATTAATGTCGTTGACAAAAGTTTCAATTTCTTTTCCTGTAGTATTATCCGTGTTCTCTAAGAACTCTCTAATGACATGACCATCTGTAATAGTAACGTCTTTGCCTTCTTCATTTTGATAAACTATACTCTTGATACTGTCAACTAATAGTTCAAAGTTCAAGTCTGCTAATTTAACAAAACTTTCGTTGAATGCACTTAAACGTTCCATATCGTCAGTCATCTCTGAGATACTTTGCATACTTCTTGTACTTTGGAAACTGGCAACACCTGCTCTAATTGTACTAAAGTATGTAAAAGGTAATCCTTTAACAACTAGACCATTAGTCAATGTAAGTTCGTATTCCGAATCAAGTTCCTCCATGCCTTGCAATGATGCTTCAACACTGATTGTTACATCTGTGATTGTTTCACATTCTGGACATGTCGCTTGTACTTCAACGTCGTCCCCACCACTTGCACCTCTGATTGCAATTAACAATGCATCAACATCAGCACTAAACATTTTTTTAGGCTCTTTGATGTCTGGTACACATGACTTAATTAAACTTGCTACTGCTTCTCCATTTAACAATGCATCTGGATTTTTAAGCATTAGTTCGTCTTTTGTAGTCATTGGGAAAATAGCCAATTCGCCATTATCTGGAACAGTCATTATACCTTCTTTATAAAACCTACCGCCACTAGGAATAGTGGTGTATAGTTTAGGTGCTCTAAAGTAAGCACTTAACGGATTTTGACTTTGTATGTTCTCTGCCATTTAATCTCCTGATTATAATAGTATGAATTAAAACTGTATTTATTTATCATATTTAAAACTAGTTTTAATTTTTTGTGTAAAAAACCTATTAAAACGTGTTTTAATAGTTTCTGATAAATATTGGTATGGCAGTTTCGTTCAATATAGAAGGACAAAGTTACAGTTTTCCAGACTGGGCAAGTGAATCCACATCTAAACAAATGGTGGATATCCTTACGGAAATTGCAAAGGCTAACGGAGTAAGTGGTAAAGCATTAGCAGACTTGCAGAAAAGCAATCAAGAAATGCTTAAAGCCACTGAAAAGGCTCACAAGAAAGAAGAAAAATCTAGAGATGAACAACAGGCTTTAGATGAAGAACAAATAGATGCAATCCAAAAAGGATTCAAAGAAAATACCAATACTATAAAAGCCGAAGGCGACAAAGATAGAAAAGCCACAGTAGAAGCAGGCAAAAAAGGATCTGCTATAGGCAACGGTTTAATGAAGTTTGGAAGACAACTAGAGTCTGACGGAGAAGAACTTTTAGGATTTGTAGGCAAACTGGGTGATGTTGCATTAGGCGTAGGTACTGCTTTAACAGGAATAGTTGCTGGTGGTTTATCATTTGTAGCCAATAAGGCACTAGGTGTTGGAGACGAACTTAACAAACTGACCAAAGTTGGTGTAGGTTTTAACAGTACACTAGGTGGATTGGATACAAGTGCAACACAAGGTATTGCAAGACTGGGTGCATTAGGTTTAGGCTTTGAAGGAGCCGCACAACTTATTGCCGCCAATTCAAGAGTTGTTGCAACAGCAGGACTCAAACGATTTGAAAACACAATGAAATTTGCCGCTGATACTTCAGAAGAACTCGGTATGAGTTTCCAAGACAGTATGAACACATTTGGTGAAGCATTACAAAGACGTCAAAGATTATTAAATGTTGGTAGTATGGATCAAGGCAGATTAAACAAGCAGATTCAAACTACAACTAGATTCCAAACTGCTTATGCTACTGCATTAGGTGAAAGCACAGAAGAGATACAAGCATTTGTCGATGGATTGATTGCTAACAATGGAATGCTTACTGCAAGTTTCTTTAGATTTAACGACACAGTAAGAGGTGATTTAGTTGCAGGTGTTGAAGTATTTGCAAGTGGACTTGCCGCACTTG
>CESM01006196.1_pt1 | contig 81216 bp, 77 predicted proteins | sample 361421 | NCBI WGS metagenome assembly CESM01 (sample SAMEA2622219, study PRJEB7988) | marine metagenome | isolation source: saline water (ENVO:00002010), including | reverse complement strand
TATAGTATTGGGTTGGCCTTTAAGAATTTCACTTAATTCTTCTGTACTCTTGCCTTTTGCTGATTGACCATTTACTTCTAAGATTTTATCTCCAGCCAACAAACCTGCCTTTTCAGCAGGAAATCCTTCATATGGTTCAGTTATTATTACATAATCTCCTCTTTTTGATATTATTGCTCCTATTCCTCCGTACTGACCAGTAGTCATAAACCTGTAATCTTCTATATCTGTCTCTGGAATATATGTAGTATATGGATCTAAAGATGACAACATCTCATCAATAGCTGTTTTTATTAAGTCTCCTGACTCAATTTCATCAACATAAATCAAGTCTAATTCCTTGTATAGTTCTGTGAAGATTTCTATATTCTTTGAGGATTCAAAGAAATTATCATTTTGTGAATATATGTTAATACATATAAAACTAAAAATGAAAATAGCTGTAAATTTTAAAATATTTTTTTTGTGATTCATACTTTTAACTTATGGAACCAAATCTTTACCGCTCCCACCAAAAGGATGGCATTTGGCAATTCTTTTTAATAATAATAATGATCCTTTTAATAATCCAAACTTTCTTATTGATTTAACACCGTATTCAGAACAAGTAGGATAATACCTGCAGCTTGCTGGAAACAATGGTGATATAACCAACTGATATATTCTAATAAAACATATAAAAACTGATGAAAAAATATTTTTATAATATTTCATTTAAACGTTGTAAAATTAATTTTATTTTTATTTCTACCAATTTAAAATCTAATAATTCTGAATCTTGATAAATAAAAGCTATCATTAAATTGCCAGGATTATTATTAATTATATGCTGATTTCTCCAATAAGACTCTCTTAATAATCTCTTAATTCTATTCCTTTTAGTTGATAGTGGCACGTTTTTTTTAGGCACTGAAAATAATACAGAATTATCTGTGTCATTATTTTTAATGTAAGTCCAATATATTGTAATAAAACCTTGCGTAATAGTTTGGGAACTATTAAAAAGTTCTTCAATCTTCTTTCTTGATTTTAAACTATTCTTTTTTATGTTTTCCATTTATTATGGATATTATAGAAAGGTTATTAATAATTTTAAAAAATTACTTTCTTTTTCTCTTATTTGCTTTAGTAATATAATCATCTAATGCCATAGACATTGAAGGAAATTTTTTGTTAGGAACTTCAACATCAACAATTAGTTTTCTTTCTAGTACAGCTTTAACTGTTGTTGAGCCAAAAGCAGCTATTCTTGTGTTTTGCTGAGTAAATTTAGGAAAATTTTCAAATAATGATGTAATACCAGTGGGTGAGAAAAAAACCAAAACATCAAACTTCACATCTGAAAGTTCTGACAAATCAGCAGCAACTACTTTGTACATAACAGCTTTAGTATAGTCTAATCCACTATCATCTAACGTTTTATTAGTCTGTGATTTAAGCAAATCTGAGCATGGCAATAAGAACTTGCTATCTTGATGTTTTTCTAACAATGGCAATAAACTAGCAAAAGTTCTTTCTCCAGTAAAAACCTTTCTCTTTCTATAGACAATGAAATTTTGTAAATAATGAGCTATAGCTTCAGAGACACAAAAATATTTAGTTTGATCAGGAATTCTTAATCTAAGTTTTTCCATCATTCCAAAATAATGATCCATAGCATTTTTAGAGGTAAAAATTACAGCATCATGATTTAATAATGAAATTCTTTGTTCTCTGAATTCCATTGTTGTAAGCTCTTTAACCTCAACAAATGGCCTGTAATGTAACTTTAACTTATGTTTTTCTGCTAAAGAATGGTATGGTGTTTTGTTTTCAGGTTCTGGCTGAGAAATTAAAATAGATTTTACCTTTTTTTGTCTATCATCCATTATTTTGTAACTTATTAAATTAAAATCGCCCTCTTAACTATCAATAGGATTGGAAAAAATTCAAGCAGGCAAATATAAATAAATAAATAAAAACGAGAAAGCCCAAAAGATTTTATTCCAATTATACTTAACCAATATATTTTTAATATAAAAAAACCAAGAATTAAAATCAATCCAGCTGGAAATAGCAAATGTGTTATTTCAATTATAAAAAAATTAGAAAGCACTAACAATGGAAATAAAAATAATGATAAAATCTTATCATACAAATTTGTGAAAAACAATGTTAATGATGCAATTTGAGTCTTCTTAAATAAATATCCTAACAATGAGATGCAAACATATTTTATAAAGTAATATATCATTACAAATGAGAGAATTTTTATAAAAATCAATATGTCTCCATCAGAAGAATAAAAAAAAGTCCAAATAAAAATGGTAATATTCATAACCTTTAAAAGAGAAAAAAATATAGACACCCTTTTTTTAAATATATTTTCATCTCTTAAATACTGATTAGCATGCCTTTGCACAAATGCACTTAAGAAAAACTGTTTTGAATACTTATAATAAAATCCATATAAGATAGATATGATTAATAGTGAAATACATATGCTAATAAAAGTAAAGTTATTTGTATGTATAGATATTATAATTGTATTCATTACAAAAAAAATGAGTTACAAAGATACTGATATCAGATTATTCAATACTTTTGCATTATATAAATTATTAAAAAATTACTATGTCACAAGATTTATTCCAATCTCCTGATTACTTTCTATTAGATGAATTACTTACAGATGAACATAAACTAATTAGAGAAACTGCAAGAGAATGGGTTAAAAAAGAAATATCTCCAATAATTGAAGAAGCTTGTCAAAAATCAGAATTTCCTAAAGAAATAATAAAAGGTTTAGGAGAAATTGGTGGTTTTGGACCATATATACCTGAAAATTATGGTGGAGCCGGTTTAGATCAAATTTCATATGGATTAATAATGCAAGAACTTGAAAGAGGTGATAGCGGAATTAGATCTACATCATCTGTTCAATCATCCTTAGTAATGTATCCAATTTGGAAATATGGAAATGAAGAACAAAAACAAAAATTCCTTCCAAAACTTGCTACTGGAGAATTAATTGGATGTTTTGGTCTTACAGAGCCTGATTTTGGATCTAATCCAGGTGGAATGGTTACAAATATCAAAGACATGGGAGATTATTTCATTTTGAATGGTTCAAAAATGTGGATTTCAAACGCTCCATTTGCTGATATAGCAATAGTTTGGGCTAAAAATGAAAAAGGAAGAATAAAAGGACTAATTGTAGAAAGAGGAATGGAAGGATTTACAACTCCAGAAACTCATGGAAAATGGAGTCTTAGAGCTTCTGCTACTGGGGAATTAGTATTTGATAATGTTAAAGTTCCAAAACAAAATTTATTACCTAATAAAGATGGTTTAGGAGCTCCTCTTGGCTGTCTTGATTCGGCTAGATATGGAATTGCTTGGGGAACAATTGGAACAGCTATGGATTGTTATGATACAGCTTTAAGATACTCTAAAGAACGTATACAATTTGGAAAACCTATAGCTTCATTTCAACTACAACAAAAAAAATTAGCCGAAATGATAACTGAAATAACAAAAGCTCAATTTTTAACATGGAGATTGGGTGTGTTAAGAAATGAAGGAAGAGCTACAACTGCACAAATTAGTATGTGTAAAAGAAATAATGTTGAAATGGCTATTAACATAGCTAGAGAGGCAAGACAAATTTTAGGAGGAATGGGAATAACAGGCGAGTATTCAATTATGAGACATATGATGAACTTAGAATCAGTAATTACATATGAAGGAACACATGATATTCACTTGCTGATTACTGGATTAGATATCACTGGAGAAAATGCTTTTAAATAATCTATAATATAATTAAAAATTTTTTTGTAGTATCTTGTTAGCAGCAATCAAAAGCTTACTATACCATTTATTACCATACTTTCTAATTAATGAATCTTTCAAAAAAACATATAAAGGAATTTTTAGTTTAGATCCACATTCACATGCGGGTTTACAAATTTTTATTTCCTCATAATTAACAGCTTCAAAATTACTATACTTCTTTGTACGAATAGGAAATAAATGACATGAAATTGGTTTTCTAAAATTAATTTTACCTTCATTGTAAGCTCTCTCTATTGAACATTTTGTAATTCCATTTTCAAATACTACAAATGAACATTCGTTGTTTTGTACTAGAGATGTAGTTGTATCTCCTTCACTATCTACTACTGTAATTCCATTTCTTTTAATAGAATCTATACCTTCCTTTCTCATATAAGGTTTTACCTTATTAAAAATTTTTTTTAAAATTTTTTTTTCCTCTTTTGTAACAGGAGCTCCTGAATCACCCTCAACGCAACAAGCTCCTTTACAGGCATTTAAGTCGCATAAAAAATGTTTTTTAAATATGTCTATTGATAATATTTTGTCTTCTATTTGAATCACATAGCAAATCTAAGCAAATAAAATTTGGATTTATTATTTTTGCTTTATGACAAATTATGAAGAAATATTTAAAAAAGTCATTTCGCACGCAAAAGAATACGGTTTCGTATTTCAATCTTCAGAAATATATGACGGTCTATCAGCTGCTTATGACTATGGTCCTTTTGGAGTAGAACTTAAAAATAATATAAAAAATTATTGGTGGAAATCAATGGTCAACATGAATGAAAATATTATTGGTATAGACTCGTCTATTTTTATGCACCCGAAAACATGGAAATCTTCGGGACACATAGATGCTTTTAACGATCCTCTAATTGATAATAAAGATTCTAAAAAAAGATATAGAGCAGATGTTTTAATAGAAGACTATATTTCAAAAATTAAATCAAAAATTAATAAAGATTGCGAAAAAGCTGCAAAACGTTTTGGAGATAATTTTGATAGAACTAAATTTATTTCTACTAACAACAGAATATTAGAAAGACAAAACACAATTAATGAAATAAATAATAAACTAAATTCTTATCTTTCTTCTAATGATTTAAAATCGTTAAAAAATTTAATTACAGAATTGGATATTAAATGTCCTATTTCTGGAACCAATAATTGGACTGATGTGAGACAATTTAATTTAATGTTTAAAACAAAAGTTGGTTCTACTATAGACTCCACTTCTGATTTATATTTAAGGCCTGAGACTGCTCAAGGAATATTTGTGAATTTTCTAAATGTCCAGAAAACTTCAAGAATGAAAATACCTTTTGGAATTGCTCAAATTGGGAAAGCGTTTAGAAACGAAATTGTTGCTAGGCAATTTATTTTCAGAATGAGAGAATTTGAACAAATGGAAATGCAATTTTTTGTTAAACCTGGAGAAGAAATAAAATGGTATGATTTCTGGAAGAAATCCAGGATGGAATGGCATAAATCACTTAATCTGGGAGAAAATAATTATAGATTTCATAATCATGAAAATTTAGCTCATTATGCAAACGCAGCATGTGATATTGAATTTAAATTTCCATTTGGATTTAAAGAACTGGAAGGGATTCACTCTAGAACAGATTTTGATTTAAGAGCTCATCAGGAAAACTCTGGTAAAAAAATGCAATATTTTGATCCTGAAATAAATGAAAATTATATTCCTTATGTAGTTGAAACTTCTATTGGTTTAGATAGAATGTTCCTTGCGATTTTAAGTAATGCATATACAGAAGAAAATTTAGAAAATGATGAAAATAGAATAGTCTTAAAAATACCACACATATTAGCTCCTGTAAAATCAGCTATATTGCCTTTAACAAAAAAAGATGGTTTGCCAGAAAAAGCCAAACAAATAATGAAGACACTGAATATTGAATTTAACTGTCAATATGAAGAAAAGGATTCAATAGGAAAAAGATATCGTAGACAAGATGCTATTGGAACTCCATTTTGTATCACAGTTGATCATCAAACATTAAAGGAAGATACAATTACTATACGAAATAGAGATACGATGAAACAGGAAAGAATTCATGTTAATAAATTAAATAACTTTATATTAAAAGAAGTTAGTATCAATAAACATTTTAATTAATTCTCTCCTTGACTAGTGACAGAAATTTTATTAAAAACTGCATCGATAGGAGGCAAAATCTTTTCTACCTCAACCTTAACTTTTTTTACTTTCTTTATTTGTAAAATAGCATCAACTATTCTTTTTGCGGGAACTTCAATCATTTTTGAAGTAATTGACATTTTTTCTTTAACAATTTCAATTAATTTAACATAATCAACTGTATGATTTAACTCATCAGTTTTTTCAACTAATGAAGTGTCAAGAGTTACCCAAATATTAACAATAAAATGACCTCCTAAAGTATTTTCCTCAGGTAAATGTCCGTGATATGCAAAGACTTTAATGCCTTCAATAGTAATTAATCCCATTATTTAATAGTATTAAGAGCTGTTTCAATTCTTTTTATACATTCTTCTTTTCCTAATAATGATGCGATATCAAAAAGTGAAGGTCCAAAAGACAATCCAGTTAATGAAAGTCTAAAAGCAGGTAACAATCTGCCCATTCCTACTTTCTTTTCATCTAAATACGATTTGAACTCATTTTCAATTTTTTCTGAAGAAAAATTAGAAATTTTTTCAATTCTATTCTTAAAATCTAATAATAAAGCTGGAGTATCTTCCTTCCATTTCTTTCTTATAGTTTTTTCATCATAAGAAGTTGGTGGAATAAAATAATATTTACCTTCATTCCACATATCATTAATAAAAACAGCTCGTTCTTTTAACTGTTCGCATACTGAGGCAACAAAATCATTATTTGCTTCTATCTTATTTTCTCTTAAAATAGTTTGTAATTCTACTGCTAATTCATTTTTACTTTTTAATCGTAAATACTGTTGATTAAACCATTTCGTTTTATCAAAATCAAACTTTGCCCCTGATTTTCCTACTCTTTCTAATGAAAAAGATTCAATAAGTTCATTCATAGAAAAAATTTCTTTTGAAGTTCCAGGATTCCATCCTAAAAAAGCCAACATATTAATAAATGATTCTGGAAAGTATCCACTTTCTCTGTATCCGACGCTAGTATCCGTTGTTTTTGAATTTGTCCAATTTATTGGAAATACAGGGAATCCTAATCTATCTCCATCTCTTTTACTTAATTTACCGTTACCATCCGGCTTTAAAATTAATGGGAGATGGGCAAATTCTGGGACATTTTCTTCCCAACCTAAATACCTATATAATAGCAAGTGTAGTGGAGCTGAAGGAAGCCACTCTTCTCCTCTAATCACATGAGTTATTTTCATAGAATAGTCATCTATAACATTTGCTAAATGGTAAGTTGGCATCCCATCAGACTTGAAAATAACTTTATCATCCATATTATTAGTGTTTACTACCACCCACCCTCTAATAATATCTTTTAACTTTACCTCCTCATTTCTAGGCATTTTAATTCTAATTACATAAGGAATTCCAGAATCTAACTTTTTTTTAACTTCTGTTTCAGATAATACTAAAGAATTTTGCATAGTATTTCTTGTAATTGTATTATATTGTGGAGAGGGTACTCCAGCTGCACTCATTCTTTCTCTCATTGCTTGAAGTTCTTCTGGAGTATCAAAAGCATAATAAGCATAACCACTACTAATTAATTGTAAAGCATACGGCTTATATATATCTTTTCTTTCTGATTGTCTATATGGCCCATATTCTCCTCCATTAATAATAGATTCGTCTAATTTAATGCCACACCATCTAAGAGCTTCTATCAAATAATCTTCCGCTCCTTCAACAAATCGAGCTTGATCTGTATCTTCAATCCTTAAAATCATTTTTCCACTATTTTTTTTAGCAAAAAGATAATTGTATAAAGCTGTTCTAACTCCACCTATGTGTAGAGGTCCAGTTGGGCTTGGTGCAAATCTTACTCTAACTTCTGACATCTATTGTTAATTTTATTTAGCAAAGATAATAGTTAAAAAATTATACGTTTATAATATTCAAACTTAAAATTGTATTTTTGTAAAAGTGATGAATTCCGATGAAAATAAATTATTGTTTAATAAATTAAATAGGTTTATTAATAAATATTACAAAAATAAAATTCTGAAAGGGATCTTATTATTATGCACAGCTTTACTGCTTTTTTTAATTGTCTTTTCAGCTTTTGAATACGCTGTAAGATTTAATAAAAATATTAGAATAATATTATTCTGGATATACTTTATAATAAACCTCTCAATATTTATATATTATTTATTAATTCCAATATTGAATTTATTTAGAATTGGTGAAATAATCTCATATGAAGAAGCTGCTATTATAATTGGAAAATTTTTTCCTGAAATAGATGATAAAATTTTAAATGTATTACAATTAAATCAATTAAACAAAAATGAAAATAGTTTGATTGAAGCATCAATTATTCAAAAAACAAAAAGGTTATCATCATTTTCATTTAGAAAAGTTGTAAAATATTCAGAAAATAAAAATTATTTGAAGTGGTTATCTTTTCCAATTTTAATAATATTAATAATATTAATTAGTGGAAACAAACATGTTATTACTGAAAGTTCTGCAAGAATAATTGAATATAATCGAGAGTTTATACCCAAAGCTCCATTTAAATTTGAGGTAATTAATGAAAACTTAAACGTAATTCAATACGAAAACATAAATGTTAAATTAAAATTAAATGGGGAAAAAATACCAAACAATGTATCAATAGAAGTTAATGGAAACTTATTTACTATGAAAAAGAAAGATCTGCAAAATTTCGAGTATGAAATAGTAAATATAGATAAAGATACTAAATTAAGATTTTATGCATCTGGATTCTACTCAAGATTTTATAAAATAAAAGTACTGTACAGGCCCGCAATTCTTGAGTTTACAACTACACTAGATTATCCTTCATATACAGGAATGATTAATGATAAATTTGAAAATATTGGAGATTTAACTGTTCCAGAAGGAACAAAAATAAATTGGGATTTTACGTTAATTAATAGCGATTCATTATTTTTTACTTTTAATGATTTAAATAAAAAAATAAAAATTGGCACTATGCCTATACAAATTGAAAAAAAAATTAAATCAACTTGTGAATATTCTGTTTTAACTAAAAACAATTTTTTAATATCAAAAGAAAATAAATATAGTATATCCGTAATAAAAGATCAGTACCCAACAATTGAAGTTGATGAATTTATTGATACAATATCAAAAAAAATATATTATACCGGTGTTATTAATGACGACTATGGTCTAAATAAATTAATATTCAAATACTCATTAACACAAGAAGATACTACTCTTGAACACGAAAGAAATATTAAAATAAATAAATTAACAGAAGAAAAGTTTTACTATATGCTTGACTTAGATAGCTTAAAGTTAAATCCATCAGATAAAATTATTTACTACTATGAAGTATGGGATAATGATAATGTAAATGGAAACAAATGTACTAAAAGCAAAAAATCAATATATGAAGAATCATCAATTTTTGAAATAAAAGAAAATATAACTTTATCTGATGAAAAAATAAAAAATAGTTTGGATCATTCTATTTCTTTAGCAAAAGAAATAGAATCAGATATAAATGATTTGAAAGAGTCATTAATAAATGAAAAACAATTAGGTTGGGAAGAAAAGAAAAAATTACAGAATATTATTAATAAACAAAAAGAATTAAAAGATCAAATTATAGAAAATAATAAGAATAATAAAGAAAACAATTTAAATAAAGAAAAAATTAATTCTTCAATATTAGAAAAATCTAAAGAATTAGAAAAAATAATGGATAAATTATTAGATGATGAAACAAAAAAAATCTTACAAGAAATGGAAGATTTACTTGAAAAAATGGACAAAAAAGAAATCAAAGAGATCTTAGATAAAATGGAAATGAATAACTCTAATTTAGAAGATGATTTAGACAGAAACCTTGAGCTATATAAAGAGCTTGAATTTGAGCAAAAACTTGAAGAAAATATAAATAATATAGATAATTTAATAAAAAAACAAAAAGAATTAAAGTCAGAAACTGAAAATGATAAATCTAAAGAAAATCAAAATCTTTATGAAAAACAAGAATCTTTGCAACAAGAATTAAATGAATTAAAAAACAATTTAGATGAATTAAAAGAAAAAAATAATAATTTAGAAAATAAAAAAGAACTTCCCGAAATTAATAACGAACAAAACAATGCTAATGAATCTATGGATAAAAGCAAGAATTCATTAAAAAAGAATAAGAAAAAAAATTCTATAAAAGAACAGGAGCAGGTCATAGAGAATTTAGAGAGGATTTCTGAAAAACTAAAAAACACACAACAGAGCAACTCTGAAATGCAATCAGTAGAAAATATGGAAACTCTAAGACAAATTCTTGAAAACCTAATAAAATTATCCTTTGAACAAGAAAGTCTAATAAATAGCATTTCAAAATTGCCAAAAAATAGCACTAGTATTACTAAATATATACAAATACAGAAAAAAATATCTGATGATTCAAAAATTATTGAAGATTCATTATTAGCTCTTAGTAAAAGAGTAATTCAAATAGAATCAATAATTAACAAAGAAATAAAATCTATTAACTATAATATAGAAAAATCTATTACACTTTTAGAAGAAAGAAATATTAGAATGGGAACTTCTAAACAACAGTTTGTTATGACATCAATAAATAATCTAGCTCTATTATTATCTGAAACATTAAAGCAAATGCAAATAGAAATGGCAAACAATAATCCCGGTACAAAACAATGTAATAAGCCTGGTAGCGGTACAAAACCTTCATTGGAAGATATAAAAAATATGCAAAAAAAATTAAATGAGCAAATGAAAAAACAAAATGGAGAAAATGGTAATAAGGGGGAAAATGAAAAAGGAAAAAATAATGAAGGTGAAAACATGATTTTAATGCAATTATCTCAACAACAAGAGAAAATTCGTAAAAAACTACTAGAAATTAGAAATGAATCTGAAAACTCTGGAAATAAAGGGGAAATTGACCAAATTCTTGAAAAAATGGAGGAAACAGAAAATGATATACTAAATAACATGATTACTAATGAAACTATTTTAAGGCAGAAAGATATACTAACAAGACTCCTAAATGCAGAAAACGCTCAAAGAGAGAAGGAGGAAAAAGAAGAAAAAAGGGAGTCTAATGAATGGATTCTTGACAACAAAAATAATGATGTAAGATATTTAGATTATATTAATAAAAAGAGAGAAAATAGTGAATTATTAAACTCAAATCCAATTAATTTAAATCCATTTTACAAAGAAAAAGTTAATAAATATTTTAATAGATTAATTGAAAACTAATAATGATTTATATTCACTACGAAACAAATTTCTTTCTTGAAAAAGAAACAGAAAAAATTATTATAACATGGATTAAGAGAGTTATAAACATGGAAAAATCAGAATTAAATGAAATTAACTATATATTTTGTAATGATGATTTTTTATTAAGAAAAAATAAAAAATATTTAAATCACGATAATTTTACAGATATAATTACATTTGATTATTCTGAAAAAGACAAAATCACTTCTGATATAATGATTAGTATTGATAGAGTAAGAGAAAATTCTATTATTTTTGAGAAGTCATTTGAAGAAGAGCTCTATAGGGTAATGGTACATGGAGTGCTTCATTTACTAGGTTACGATGACAAGACAAATAAAGATAAAACTATAATGAGAAAAAAAGAAGACATCTACCTGAATATAATACTAAACAACTGATATTCAAGTATTTAATTCTTATTGTTTCATGTGAAACATAAATATATGGAAAAAAAATATGATTTAATTGTTGTTGGCGCTGGACACGCAGGATGTGAAGCGGCACATGCAGCTGCAACACTAGGATCTAAGGTTCTGATCGTTACACAAAATTTAGAAACAATAGCAAGAATGTCATGTAATCCAGCGATGGGTGGAGTTGCAAAAGGTCAAATAATAAGAGAAATTGATGCGATTGGGGGTATGTCCGGGATTGTTACTGATAAGTCCTCCATACAATTCAGAATGCTAAATAAGTCTAAGGGGCCAGCTATGTGGAGTCCAAGGTCACAATGTGATAGAAAAATATTTGAAAAAGAGTGGAGGTTATTACTAGAAAAAAATCTAAATATTGATTTTTGGCAAGACATGGTTGCTGAATTATTAATTAAGAATGGATCTGTAGATGGAATACTGACAAACATGGGCGTGAAAATAAAATCTAAATCTGTAATATTATGTTCAGGCACATTTATGAATGGTCTAATACATTTAGGGGAGAAAAAATATAGTGGTGGTCGATCTGGAGAAAAAGGATCAAAAGGCATAACCAAACAATTAATAGATCTTGGATTTCAACATGGTAGAATGAAAACAGGAACGCCGCCTAGACTAGATGGAAGGACAATAGATTATTCAAAAACAGAAGAGCAATCAGGTGATGAAATAATTGATAGATTTTCTTACACTAGTAATAGGATTGAAAACAAACAAATGAGCTGTTATATTACATATACATCTAAAGAAGTGCATAAAATATTAAAGGAAGGGTTTGATAAGTCTCCAATGTTTACAGGCAGAATTAAAGGCATGGGTCCTCGTTACTGCCCATCTATAGAAGACAAAATAGAAAGATTCTCAAACAAAGAAAGACACCAATTATTTATTGAGCCTGAAGGTTTAGAAACCGTAGAAATATACTTGAATGGTTTCTCAACATCTCTACCTGAGGAAATACAAATAAAAGCTTTAAGAAAAATAAAAGGTCTTGAAAAAGTTAAAATATTTAGGCCAGGATATGCTATTGAGTACGACTATTTTCCACCAACTCAACTAAAATACACATTAGAAACAAAATTAATTAAAAATTTATATTTTTCAGGTCAAATTAATGGAACGACAGGCTATGAAGAAGCAGCATGTCAAGGTTTAATTGCAGGGATAAACTCACATATGAAAAATTTTAATAAAAAAGAATTTATTCTTAAAAGAGATGAAGCGTATATTGGAGTGCTTATAGATGATTTAATCACAAAAGGAACAGATGAGCCATATAGAATGTTTACTTCAAGAGCGGAGTACAGACTATTATTAAGACAAGACAATGCAGATATAAGACTTACACGTAAAGGTCATGAAATTGGACTTGCTTCACAAGAAAGAATAAAAACATTAGAAAATAAAATAAAGAAATATGAATTATTATTAAAATACTTAAGTAAGACAAGTGTTAGCCCAAAAGAAATTAACAAAACTTTAGATAAAATTGGTAGTTCGATAATAAAACAAAAAGTAAAAATTAAAAGCATCCTTTCAAGGCCACATATATGGGTAAAAGATTTATTAATTATAGATGGTCTTAAAAAATTTATTATTGAAAACAGTATCACAAAAGAAGCAATAACACAAACTGAAATTGAAATTAAATATAGTGGATATATAAATAAAGAAAAAGCAAATGTAATTAAAACCAGTAAGCTTGAAAATATTAATATTCCAGAAGATTTTGATTACAATAAAATACATTCAATTTCTTCAGAAGGTAAAGAAAAACTAACGAATATCAAACCAAAAAATATCGGGCAAGCAAGCAGAATAAGCGGTGTAAGCCCATCTGATATTAATGTATTATTAATATATATTGGACGTTAAAATGTTAAATAAAACAAAATGTGATGTTTGCAATAATGATAAATTTGAAATTTATCTTAAAAGTAAAGACTTTTCGGTAAGTAATGAAAATTTTAATATAGTAAAATGCAACAAGTGTAATTTTGCATTTACTAACCCTAGACCTAATGATGAATGTTTAGGAAAATATTATATTTCAGATCACTATATATCCCATAACAATACAAGTAAAAGTATTTTTGACAAAACATACCAGTTTGTAAGGAAATATACTCTCAAAATAAAATACAAAATAATAAATAGTATAAAAAACAAAGGTTCTATATTAGATATTGGATGCGGAACTGGTGAGTTTCTTAACAAATTTAAAGAAAAGGGATGGAAATGTAAGGGTATTGAACCAAGTAAAATCGCTAGAAATATCGCTAATAAAAATTATAAATTAAATATTAAAGAAGAAAATAATCTAAATAATTTAACAGAATGTTTTGATATTATTACCATGTGGCATGTACTAGAGCATGTGGCCGATTTAAATAATACAATATCAAATTTATATAGAATAATTAATGATAACGGTAAAATAATAATTGCTGTACCAAATATAGAATCATTTGATGCAAAAATATATGGAAAATACTGGGCTGCATATGACCTGCCTATTCATTTGTCTCATTTTAGTAAAAAATCTATAACAAAGATTTTTGAAAATCATAAATTTAATTTGATTGGTACTAAAAATATGTTTTTTGACGCATATTACATTAGTATTTTAAGCGAGGAATTTAAAAATGGAAAGAAGAATATTATAAAATCATTTATTAATGGAAGTATCTCAAATATAATCGGATTAATTACAAAAAGAGGGACATCCAGCAAAATATATATATTTGAAAAGAGAAAAAATTAATTTAATAGGTATTTAAGGAAACATCATTGTCTTTTAATCAAAGTAGACCTTTTTTTAATGAAAGCGTCTTAAATGTAAAATTATAAATAATTGATAATCAGAGCGTTGAATAATTTTAGGGTTATATGTGAATTATTAGTAAATTTGCAATAAAAAAGATGAAGTATTTATTTATAGTTTTAATATTATACTCTACAACTTGCAAATCACAATGTTTGAGCGCGACAACATTGTATACAAATAACATTACGAGCACAAACGCGATAGCAAATTGGACTCCTGTACCTAATGCTCACCATTACAAAATACATTACAAAGAAATAAGCTCAGCAAACTGGTCTAATCTTGGAAATATAGATTCTACGATGACTAGTAGATTAATTCCAATGTTACAACCACTAACCACGTACATTTGGGAAATAAAAACTTTTTGTGACTCTACAAATCAAAATTCTTCTAGCTGGTCAAATACAGATACATTCACTACAACAAATATAATTCAATGTATAAACACTGACAGTATATATACTAACAGTATAACTCACGAAAATGCAGTTGCAAATTGGAAAAAACCACCTAATCCGTACCATTACAAAATACACTACAGAGAAATAAGCTCAACAAACTGGCTAAATCTTGGGAATATAGATTCAACTATGACCAGTAGACTAATTCCATTGTTACAACCACTAACAACTTATATTTGGGAAATAAAAACTTTTTGTGACTCAACTAATCAATTTGGATCTGGATGGTCATATGCTGACACATTTACAACAAACGCTTTTATTCCAGCTCCATTTAACCCAATAATTACACCGATAATATCAAATTTAAACTGCGGAGAAAACACATCTTTCACTTTAGTAGCTTCACAACAACAAAATGAGCCAGACATACAAACATCGATATTTACTTCAAATGGTGGGTACTTTGAAATAAGTACGTTAAACAATGGAGATATTCTAGGTGATGCATATTACACAAGTAATTTTAATAATTATTCTGCTGATTTAATATTAGACTTTACATTAGGGCCAAACTATGCAAAAATTGACATTATTGATAGTTTAGGATATAATATGGGTTTCTTTACTATAGAAAATATACTAAATGGAATTAAAGTCAGCTCAATTGGTCCATTCGATGGGAACAATTATACAAGTGGCTATATAAGTCAACTTAATTTTACGAACTTATTTGTAAACCCTCTAAATGAAGGCCCCTTAAATTTTACTACAGAGATTGAATCAGAATTAGGTGATTTTATTCAAAGTATAGATTCTAGTATTATAATTAGTTGTAACCCTAGCAGTATAAATAATCAGAATAATAAAAATAAATTATTAAATATTATAGATGTAACAGGCAGATTTAATAATAATAACAATAATAAATTATTAATCTATATATATGAAAATAGAAAAATAGAAAAAAAAATTATATTAAATGATAACACAAATTATTAGAGAAGAAAAAATTAATACTGATTTAGATGTAGTATGGGATTTTATGTCTTCTCCAAAAAATTTAGAAAAAATTACTCCTACAAATATGATGTTTAAGATAACATCAAAAAAATTACCTGAAAAAATTCATCCTGGAATGATAATTTCTTATAAAGTTTCACCTATATTAAATATACCTCTCAATTGGGTAACAGAAATAACGCATGTTAATGACAAAAATATGTTCGTTGATGAACAAAGATTAGGTCCATATAAAATGTGGCATCATCAACATATTTTTAATAAAGAAAAAGATGGAGTTTTAATGAAAGATATAATTACATATATACCTCCTCTTGGTTTCATTGGAAATATATCAAATAAAATATTTATTAAAAAAAAGGTTAATAATATTTTTGACTATAGATCAAAGATATTGAATGAAATTTTTAATGCTTAATAAAATAATTATGCTAAGCATAGAATTTAAATAATTAGTTGTTATTTTTGAGAAAAGAAAAATATTAATTAAAATGAAAAAAATAATTTTTACTATAAGTTTCATAACTATATCTCTAGTGTCTATATCCCAAGTTCAAACAAATGCTGGCCCAAGAGTTGGTATTACATTTATAACTGAAGGTCTGCTAGCTGATATACTTAATGGAGAAAGAAAAGTTGGGGATAAAACAGAAGTAGACTTAATGAATCAGGAAGTAGCGATAATGAGCCAATTTGGATGGCAGTGGGAAACAATCTTAAAGGAGGGTGAAGATTTTTCTGGGATTATTGAATGGATTGGATTTATTGGCGGACTTGAAAGAGGTATACTAGTTCCATCATTTAGTGGTTTAATGGGAATAAGAAGAAATAATGGTTTTGAAATTGCAATGGGTCCAACCGCATCGTTAACAGGTATAGGCCTTGTAATTGGCGCTGGTCATACTTTTAGCTCAGGAGACTTAAATGTGCCAATAAATATTGCTTGGGTTCCTTCTAGAACTAGACATTTTCTTGGTGACCCTTTAAGCGGAGAAAATCTTGACTCAGGACATGGAATAACATTAACCGTAGGTTTTAATTTTACTAAGTAACATCAAATGTACAGCTGTAAATTTATTATAAACCAAATTGTATTAAAATTTATAATATTATTATTTCCATTTGTTGCATTTAGTCAAACAAGCCAAGATTATTATGAAAAAGCTGAAAAATATTATAATAATCAAGATTTTGAGTCAGCAATTTATAATTATACCAAATGCCTGACTAAAGATCCTAATTATGCTTCAGCATACTTTTACAGAGCAAGAAGTTTTTCTTTTTTAGAAAATTATTCTGAAGCTATAAAAGACTTTAATATATTTATTGAAATAGAAAATAATGATGCAACTATGGGATACCACTATAGGGGATACTGTTTCTACCAGTTAAATAATTTTAATGATGCTATATATGATTTTACAAGGGTTATAATTTTAGACCCTAAAAATGGAGAAGCATATGTGGCTAGAGGAATTTGTAAAAAATTTTCAGAAGAAAAATATGATACTCCATATTGCGAAGACTTTAAAAAAGGATGTTTCCTTGGAATTAATGAAGCGTGTGAATGGTATGAAGAGGAATGTATAAACTAACAATATTATGAAAAAACTACTGTTAATTTTACTATGTATACCCTTAATTGGGTTTGGACAAAAAAATGATAATAAAGCAATATTATCAGTTGAAAATTGGATAAGCCTTATAGATAATAAAAAATATAAATTATCCTGGGAAAAGTCTGACGATCTAGTTAAAAATATGATTTCAATTGAAAACTGGGAAGTAATAATGAATGGAGCAAGAAGCCCTCTAGGGGATATGTTGGAAAGAACTATTTTATCTAATGAATTTAAATCTGAGGTTCCAGGTGCTCCAGATGGAGAGTATATAATAATTATATATGAAAGTAAATTTGAAAATAAAAATTCAGCTTTAGAAACAATAACCGCAAGAAAGAATAAAGATAATTTATGGAAAGTTGTGGGATATTATATTAAATAGAAATAATAAAGTTTAATAAGAAAATAGTGACCTAGGGAGGATTCGAACCTCCAACCGTCAGAGCCGAAATCTGATATTCTATCCAGTTGAACTACTAGGCCTTAATGCAAATTTACAAAAGTTATAATTTGTACAATTTTTATATTAATATTAATGTTATCTGATTAATATGTTATAATATTGTACTCTATGAAAAGAATCCTAATAACTATATTGATCATCTTTATTTATACTGCTTCATGCTTATCACAAAACAATATATATAGTTGGCAAGAATATTTTTCTTATAAAAATGCAAAAAATATTTTAGAAATCAATAACACAATTTACTGTTCTACTGATAATGGATTATTTTATTATGATAAGAATGATTACACAATAAATAGGCTTAATAAAATTAATGGTTTATCTGATGTGGGCATACATAAAATGGAATATGATGAATATTCAAATACAATTATAATTGCCTATAGTAATTGTAATATAGATTTAATAAAAGAGAATGGGCAAGTTGTAAATATTACTGACATAAAAGAAAAGCTAATTACTGGAAAGAAAAAAATAAACAATATTCGTTTTAATGATGGTTTTGCTTATTTATCTTGTTCTTTTGGTTTACTAGTTCTAGATATTAATAAAGAGGAAATTAAAGATACTTATAATATCGGAAGTAATGGAGTGTTTGTGGAAATTAATGATTGCGTGTTTAATGACAGTTCAATTATTGTAGGAACATCTAATGGATCTTATTTTGCAGACATAAACTCTAATGCTTTGTTTGATTATAACACTTGGAATAAGAATCCAATACATAATGAATCAATAATTAATATCACTATAACTCCATCTGAAATAATTTATAACACATTAAGTCAGTCAATTATCACAAAATACTTTAACAATTATACCATAGATTTTAGCGAGAATAATGTAATTATATATAAAGATGATGGAACAATAATAAATTTAGAAAATATTAATTTTTTCAACATACAAGATGTGTTAATAGATAGAGATAATTTTCTCTGGATCGCAGATAGTATTAATTCGCTAATGAAATTTGAAAACTTCCAACTCTCAAATATTATAAAGCCTAACGGGCCGGAATCAAATATTATAAACAAAATTAAAATTGATGATAATATTATGTACTTATATCACAATTTAGAAAACAACTCGATATCTAAAAGCGAAGATCTTATTGACTGGCAAATATGGAGTTATTTTAGAAATAGTGTATGCTCAGAAAAAATAGATAAGAGTACATATGTTGGAAGTTCAACATCAGGGCTTTCTAAAAAAGAAGGAAATAATATTATTAATTATACGCCTGGAAACACTCAAAACATCCTTGATACAAACTATTATATTTCAAATTTAATTTCAGATATAGACAAAAATTTATGGGGAACTATTTCATTTTCTGGAAAAACTCTTTTTGTTAGGACAAATAATAACTTTTGGTCATACTACTTTATGCCAGAATTACCAAATGATCGAGAAATTAGAGGTTTAATTATTGATGATTATAATCAAAAATGGGGTATTGTACAAGGAAAGGGTATGTTTGTTTTTAATGACAACAGCACTATAGAAGATAAAACCGACGATCAATATAAAGTAATAACAACAAGTATTGGCAGTGGAAATCTCCCAAATAAAGAAGTTTATGACATAGCTAATGATTTAGATGGTGATATATGGGTTGGAACAAAAGAAGGTATATGTGTCTTCTACTCACCCTCAAGTGTTTTTAGTGGATATAATTTTGATGCTCAACAAATTGTTGTTGAAGAGAATGGATTTGGTCAATATTTGCTTGAATCAGAGGTTGTTTACGCAATAGAAATTGATGCTGGTAACAGAAAATGGATAGGAACACTAAACTCAGGAATATATTTACTATCAGAAGATGGTAGAGAAGAAATCTATCACTTTACCGTTGATAATAGTCCATTACCTTCAAATACCATTTTAGATATAACAATCAACAATAATAATGGACTAGTCTTTATTTTGACTGACAGAGGACTTGTTAGTTATAAAAGTGATGCAACCACGGTAAATTATACGACAGATAAACTATCTATCTACCCAAATCCAATTAGAGAAAGTTATTACGGGCCAATAACAATTAATGGTTTGTCATATGACTCAGAAGTGAAAATTACTGATATTAATGGAAATTTAATTTACCAAACATATTCAAACGGGGGAACTGTAGTTTGGGATGGAAATGATTCAAATAACGAAAGAGTAAAAACCGGAGTTTATTTAATCTTTGGTTCTGATGTTTACAAAAATAAAAAGTCCTTAGGAAAAATACTGATTATTCACTAAAAATGATTACTAATAAATCTATCGTACTTCATTTCTACAAATTCTCTAAATCATCACTAATATCCAAATTTTTAACTGAAAAAAATGGATTGCAATCTGTAGTTATTAGAAATGCTAATTCAAAAAAATCTAATAAAAATATAAGCCTACTTCACCCTTTAAACATTGTAAATTTAGTAGTGACAAATGAGAAAAAAAATAAGTTGCAATTTGTAAAAGAGATAAATTATCTTAATCCACTCAATTTGCTTCTCACGAATATGAGTTCTAAATTTATAAGCATGTTTGTTTCAGAAGTGTTAATAAAAGTTCTAATTGAAGGAAATAAAGATTCAGAATTATTTAATTTCATTGAGCAACAATCAATAATTATAAATAATCGTATTTTAGATAAAAATTACCCTCTAATTTTCCTAACACAACTTTCAAGCTATTTAGGGTTTTATCCAAATATGGAAAACTCACATTTTCCATATTTTGATATGGAAAATGCATGCTTCACAAAGTCAAAAGTATCAATATCTATTTGCGGTAAAGAAAAAGAAATGTTCTTAAAATTATTAAATAATGACAAGGTTTTAATTCCTTATGATTTAAGAAAATCATTAATGAAATGCATTGCAAATTATTATAAACTACAAAATTTCAATCTAGAACCACTAAAATCTTATGAAATAATTGAATCATTAAGAAGATGAGTAGAATATTATTAATCATGTTTGCAATTTTTTATTGCAACCTTTTTTCACAAGATTTTATTATCCAAAATATCAAGGGAGAAAATATATCAGGTGTACAAGTTTTTTCAGAAAAAAAATCTGTTATCTCTGATAATAATGGGATAGTAAATTTGTCTAATTTTAATAATAAAACAACTATTAAAATACAACATATCTCTTATTTAGAGAAAGAAATAATAATTAGAGATCTTAAAGAAAATATAATTATTTTATATCCAAAAAACTTCATAATTGAGGAAATTGAAATTAATTCAAATAGTGAGAAAAAGACTGATGAACTTAAAATAATTTCTCTAAACAAGAAAAAAATTGAGGAGTCACTTTCAAAAAATACTGCAGAAACTCTTGAAAAAACTAGTGCGATAAGCGTACAAAAAAGTCAAAATGGAGGAGGAAGTCCAAATATTAGAGGTTTTGAAGCAAATAGAATTTTACTAATTGTTGATGGAGTAAAATTAAATAATACTATGTATAGAAGTGGGCATTTGCAAAATATTCTAAGTATTGACCAAAATATATTAAATGATATCAAGGTTATATACGGGCCCTCATCAGTTTTTTATGGAAGTGGGTCAGTTGGCGGTGCAATTGTAATGAATACATTAAACCCTAAAACTATCAATAAAAATTATGGTTTATTAAAAGGTCAATATGAAAGCTCCTCTAACTCTTATTTAACACATTTTCATAATATTTATAATTATAAAAAGGGTTCTTATTTGCAATCAATTAGTTATAAGCAGTATGGAAATCTAAATATGGGTAATAATCGTCTTCATGGATATGAGAATTGGGGTAAAGATGAATTTACTACTGAAAATAACACTCAATTATATTGCGACTATAAACAAATTGATTTATTACAAAAAACGTCTTATAAAATTAATGATCACTTAGAAATAAATCTTAACAATCAGTATTCTACTACTAGTAATATTAACAGGTATGATAAACTCAATGATATTGTAGATGGAGGTCAAAAATTTAGATATTGGTATTATGGTCCACAGAAAAGATTACTGTCTCTGATAAATATAAATCAAAATATTAAAAAAACCATTGCTGATAATATATCTAACACATTTTCATTGCAAAAAATAAATGAAAGTAGACATACTCAAAAAATGACAGAAAATCATCTTAACATTAGAAGTGAAAATTTAATAATATTAAACCACATTACAAAGATTTCAAAATATTTATATAATCATTCAATTAAATATGGTATTGATAATAGATTTCAAAATTTAAATTCAAAAGGAATTTCAATAGATGATAATAATACAATTAATTCGATAAGTCCAAGATACCCAGACGGAGGTAGTCATGTTTTTACTAATTCAATTTTTCTTCTATCAGAATACAACATTCATGGAAAATCTACTTTTTTCAATGGTATAAGAATAGATAATGAAAAAATAACATTGAATTTTACTGATATGAATCAAATAAATATTGATGACGAAATAAACTTAAATAACACAAACTTTTCAATAAGTTCTAATTTTTCAAGATATTTTAATGAAAAAAATCATGGGTCCTTCTCTATATATAAAGGATTTAGAAGTCCAAATGTAGATGATGTTGGAAAAATATTTTCAAAAACTGATGGTTTAGTGGTAGTTCCTAATCCAGAATTAAAAGCAGAGAAAATATACTCCAGTGAATTAACATATGCTTATATTAATGAAAAAATAAAAATTAATGTTAATTTATTTTTTAATTTTTTAAGAAATGCAATTGCAAAAAGAGACATAAGTTACAATGATAATGATTCTATAATGTACGAAGGAGAAATGATGAAGATGATAGCTAACACAAATATCAACTCAGCAAGATTATATGGTTTTAATTTTAAAACTCAAAATCAAATTAACGATAAAATTACTATTAACACTCTTATTAATTTCGTTAATGGAACAAGCTCAGATTCACTTCCTTTATCACATATACCTCCGTTTTCAATTAAAGGAGAATTAAATTACATAATAAATAACAACTCTAGACTATGCTTTTTCTCTAAATTTAATGCATATAAACCTTCTGAAAATTTCGATGCTAATGGCGTGGATAATTTAGAAGAGGCAACAATAGACGGAATTCCATCATGGTGCACTTTTAATATAAATTACACAATAAATGTATCAAATCTTAAAATTAATCTTGCATGTGAAAATATTACAGACATACATTATAAAACCTTTGGATCTGGCATAAGTTCTAGCGGAAGAAATTTTATTGTATCTTTACATTCCAAATTTTAATGCAATATGAGAGTCTTTTATTTATTTACCACAATAATGCTATTTACAATAGTATGTTCTTCTCAAACGTGGGAAGAAAACACTTTAATAGAAAACAAAAAAGCTAACTTTTATGATTTAAAAAAATCATTTAATGAGTACAGAAATAAAATACCATATGAAAAAGGAAATGGATATAAACCATATGCTAGAAATCTTGATTTTATTGAGCCTAGAGTTAATCATGATGGTTATTTTCCATACAATGCATTGTGGTATGAATGGAAAAAACTTAAATCTCTAAAAAAAACAAATAACAACTCAAATTGGAACCCTTTAGGTCCATTTGATGTTCCAATCATTGTTTCAAATAATAAAAAGAGAGGTAATGGAAGAATAAATTGTATTGAATTTGACCCAATAGATGAAAATATTATTTGGGTTGGATCTCCTGGTGGTGGATTATGGAAAACAACAGATGGTGGAAATTCTTGGACAACAAATACTGATAATTTACCTGTTCTTGGTGTTTCTGACATAATAATAAATCCAAATAATACAAATATTATGTATCTGGCAACAGGAGACGCAGATGGGGGTGATACTTATTCAATTGGAGTTCTTAAGAGTACTGATAAAGGAATTACTTGGGATACAACATCTTTAAATTATAATGTGAACCAAGGAGTAGAAATTAGTAAGTTAGAAATGAATCCAAATTATCCAGATAGTATTTTTGCTGTTACTGGTAATGGAATTTATGTAACTCCTGATGGTGGCCTTAACTGGAACATAGTTGTTAATAGCGGCAGATGGAGAGATATTCACTACAAACCAAATAACACTAATATTTTATATGCTACTAAACAAACTAACGGGGGTTCTAATGTATATAGGTCTATTGATGGAGGTTCTAGCTGGCAAGTAATTAATAACGGTATACTAAATGCAAATAAAAAAAGGCCATCGATTGCTGTTACACCAGCAAATCCAGAAGTAATTTATGCTTTGTTTTCTGACAACGGATGGGGTTATCATGGTTTATATAAATCTTCTGATGGAGGAGATAATTGGGTCCTGCAATCAAATAGCCCAAATATTCTTGGAAGAAGTATAGATGGTACAAGTACTGGTGGACAATCATGGTATGATATGACTCTTGGAGTAAATTTAGAAGATGAAAATCATGTTTTTGTTGGAGGTATTAATCTGTGGGAATCAACTGATGGTGGTGTTAATTGGAATATTGCAGCTAGTAGCGGAAATAGCTCAAGATATTCATATATGCATGTAGATCATCATGCAATAGAATTTAATCCATTAAATAATACTCCTTATGCTGGTAACGACGGGGGGATTTATAAATATTTTAATCAGCTTAATACCTGGATAGATATTAGTGATGGGTTGGAAATATCTCAATTTTATAAAATTGGACTATCTAAGTTAAATGAATACACATTAGTAGTGGGAGCTCAAGATAATGGAACAGAAAGATTAACCGGAACAATTTGGGAGGCTATTAGAGGTTCTGACGGTATGGAGTGTATTATTGATGAATATGATGATAATATAATATACTCAAGTTCTCAATATGGAGGAATAAGAGTTACATATAACGGAGGTGATGACTGGGATAATATAAAACCTGTAAGTTATGAGGGTTCATGGGTAACTCCATATAAAACCCATCCTCTTGATAATAATATTCTAGTTGCTGGATATAATGCTGTATACAAAAGTTATGATGGGGGATTTTCTTGGGATTCAATATCCCCACCATATGGTCAACTAAAAACAATTGCTCTAACTCCGTCTAATTTAGATTATATATACGCTGCCACATACTCTGGTATATGGGTAACTAAAAATAATGGTGTTAGTTGGGATTATATTAAAACAGGCTTACCTTCTGGAAATATTTCTGATATAACAACTTCTAATACGAACCCTGACAGGGTATTTGTTACTATATCTTCATATAATAATAATCAAAAAGTTTATGAAAGTTATGATGCTGGAAATAATTGGACAAATATTTCTGGAACTCAATTGCCTAATCTTCCGGTTAACTGTATTGTTTATCAAAATTTTGCTAAAGATGATCTATATATTGGTACAGATATTGGGGTTTTTCATAAAGATAGTACCATGACAGAATGGCAACTTTTTAATAACAACTTGCCTCATGTAGTAGTAAAAGAATTAGAAATTCAATACTTAAATGGTAAAATTCGAGCGGCTACATTTGGGAGGGGAGTTTGGGAAAGTGACTTAAATTTATTCCCCACTAATATTGAAGCAATAAATGAAAGTTTTATTAATATATTCCCAAATCCAACAAAATACTCTTTTAACGTTAACACAGGTTATAGAATAAAAAATTTATCGTTAAATTTATATAATGTTAGTGGTAAATTAGTATTTACGAAAAAACTTGAAAAACAAATAAATAACATTAATGTTTCTAAATTAGAAAAAGGAGTCTATTTATATAAAATAAAAAGTAATAATAAGATAATTAAACAGGATAAAATAATAATATATTAAAGTATCGCTTCAAGTGTTCTTACGTAATCTCTTTTAAGTTCATTTGGATAAAAAATTAATCCAATTGTTACAACTATTTTATCCTCAATCTCTCTATACTTAATAATAAACGGTCCTGCCATAAAGCCATTTTTCAAAGTCCAAAGCCCTTTATACGTATTATTAACTTTTATTATTGGAATCCTTTTATCTGTTGTAACATAACTTGATTTTTCTGAACCAAGTATATATTTTTGCATGACTGAATCTGTATTATAAATAATTTGATTACTTAAATCTGTATCATTTTTATAAAACTCATAAACTATAATATATTTTAAAAGATCCTGATGTTCATTATATGAATGAAAGTCAGCAATCAAAATATCTTTCTCTTTTAAAGAAATAGTATATTCAGTTGGAACAAATAAGTCAATAGAAAAATTATCTTTTATCCATTTAGTAGCTTTTTTATTATGTCCCTGCTTATAATTAAATTTAATGTTCTCTAATTCTTTTTTATCAATGTAATTAAAAGCTTTCTCACATGATTCAGTAAATTGATCAAAATCACTACAATCTAAATAAATCACAATTTGTCCTCTTGACCATTTATTTCTTGTATAACTATCATGTAAATCTTCAGAGACAAATATGATATTTTTATGAGTTTGAAAAAATCTATTGAATTCGCTTGAATTTATCTGAATTAAATTAAAAAACTGCTCAGATTGGGGTAGTCCTTGTATTTCTTTCTCAAAGGTAGTTCTTAATTCTTCTCCAACTATGCCATTCCAATAATTATCTTCTACTACTAAAATTATTTCACTTTGTTTTCCGGTATTGTTTGATAAAATTCTATCTGAATCTGATTTTTCACTACAGGAAAACAAAAGTAATAATATAACTGTATGAATAAATTTATTTAACATTCTCTTTGATATAAAGCACCAATTTATCTCCAACTGAAAGATCATCAGAATTTAAATTATTCCATGATCTAATTTGCGATACACTTAAATTATATCTTTTAGCAATTTTACCTAAATAATCACCTTTAACAACTATATATTCAAATCTAATCTCATTTAATAAAATTTCTTTTCTCTCAACTTTTTTTATATAATCATAAAAATAATCTTCATTTAAGAATATATCTGTAATTACATTTTTAGGTAAATATATCCTCTCTCCTTTAGGTAATATATCTTTTTTATATGAGGGATTAAGATAATTAATGGTTTCAGATGACAAACAAAAATAATCTGTTAAAAATTCAAATTGTATTTGTTCATTAAATGAAATTGTATCTGCATCTAATTCTTCAATTAAATTTTGCATCATATGTATATTGTGTTCCTCATGATACTTCATTGCATAAGTAATTGCAATAAACTTGGGCACATAACTCTGAGTTTCTTTGCGTAAATGTGGCCTTACTTCCCAAAAGTTTTTTAATTCAGTTTTAGTTAATGTTCTTCTTAAATATCCAGGACCACCATTGTAAGCAGCCATTACTAAATTCCAATCTCCAAAAATTTCATATAAAAAAGAAAAATATTTGCATGCAGCAATAGTTGATTTGTATGGATCTTGTCTTTCGTCCATATAAGAAGTAACATTTAATCCGTATTCTACACCTGTTGGATACATAAATTGCCAAAGTCCTGTTGCTCCAGATCTACTTCTTGCTTTAGGATTTAAAGAAGATTCTACTATTGCTAAATATTTTAACTCTAATGGAAGTTGAAATATATCTAGTTGTTGTTCAATCATTGGGAAATACAATTGAGATATTGCTAGCATTTTACTTATTAACTTTTTTTCCTTTCCTATATATCGATTTATATAATAATAATTTATCTCATTAAAACCAAAATCCATGGGTGATGTTTTATCTAATTCTATCATTCTTTGCTTTATTAGGTCTTTTTCACTTAGCTGCTTTTCTTGAGAAATTAATGTGCTTTGTTCTAATTGAAGTGTGTCATAATATTTATAATTATTTATACTAAAAGATAAAGATTCTAGGCTTATAAATAAAATACAAAAAATAAATGAATACGATGTTTTTATCATCATCCTACAAAGTTGATAAAAATAAATGTTATTGGGAAATGAATTTTAATTTTTATAAAAACTTTTTAAAAATTAAATTAGAAAATCTTAATAATTCTTTTTCTGAAAATTTATTACTTGTAAATTGAACACCAAATGGTAAGCCGTTAGAGTGTGTAAATAAAGGTAGGGTAATTGAAGGGTGTCCAGTGATGTTAGCATGAACAGTGAAAATATCTTCTAAATACATAACAGTAGGATCGTCTTCACAATTATTTAAATCAAAAGCGGTATGTGGAGTTGTTGGAGTTAAAATTAAATCATAACTCTGTAAAATTTCTTGCGTTCTTTCAAAAACTAATCTTCTAACTTTCTGAGCTTTAGTATAATATTCATCTTGATATCCTGCGCTTAATACAAATGTGCCAGTCATGATTCTTCTCTTAACTTCTTCTCCAAAACCCTCGGATCTAGATTTAAAATAAGTTTCCTCTAAATTATTAGAATGTATAGACCTGTATCCATAATGAACTCCATCGTATCTAGCTAAATTAGAAGAAGCTTCGGCTGTTGTTAATACATAATATGTCGGAACCAAATATTCTAAATATGGAAAGGAAATATAACTTACATGATGGCCTTCTTCTTGTAATTTATTTATAAATTCTTTTGTTTTAATTTTAATTTCGTTATCCATTCCGTCTGATTTTAAATACTCCTTCAGTACGGCAATTTTCATTTTCTTAGTACTAGATTCAAATTTTGAATAATTATCAACCATTCTAGAAGATGAAGTGCTGTCCAGAGGGTCTGCACCAGCTATAACTTCTAACAACAAAGCAGCGTCGCTTACAGATCTACATATTGGACCAATTTGATCAAAAGATGATGCATAAGCTATTAGTCCATTTCTAGAAACTCTTGAGTAAGTAGGTTTTAATCCTATAACACCACAAAATGCTGATGGTTGTCTTATAGAGCCTCCTGTATCAGAACCTAAAGCAGCTAAACACATTCCAGATGCTACAGCTGCAGCTGATCCACCAGAAGAACCTCCTGCTACTTTTTCTAAATTATGTGGGTTTCTTACAGATCCATAAATAGAATTTTCATTAGCAGATCCCATAGCAAATTCATCACAATTTAGCCTTCCTATAATAATTGCATCTTCCATTATTAACTTCTCTACTACAGTAGCTGAATATAATGATTTAAATCCTGTAAGTATTTTTGAAGATGCAGTAACTGTATGATTTTTATAGCAAATATTGTCTTTGATTCCAATTACAAATCCAGCTAATTTTCCAGCTGATTTATTTTTAATTTTTTTATCAATTAACTTTGCTCTATCAATTGCTTCTTTATCAAATACTTCAATATAAGCATTGATTGACTTGTTTTTAGTAGCAATTATTTTTAAATAATAATTAACTACATCTTCACAAGAAATATTACCACTGTGTAAATCTTTTGATAATTCTGTATAAGATGAATAATTAAGCAATTCTAAAAAATTTAAAGATTATATTATTCTTTATCTTCTGTATCTTTAGGATTTTCATCCTTAGCATTCTTAAACTCTTTCATGCCCTTACCCAATCCTCTCATTAACTCTGGAATCTTTTTTCCTCCAAAAAGTAATAATATAGCTAAAACAATCAAAGCAATTGATGCTCCACTTGGAATAGCTAATAACATAAATGTTGTCATATATAATAAGTTTAGTTCTACTGCAAATTTATGATAAATTTTTTATTGAGCTTTGTAAAGCCAAATAAGTGGGTTTTGGGTTTCCTTTCCTTTCCACAATTCAAAATGTAATTCTGTTTCTTTTGTATTTTCAGAAGTAATTACTGTCCCTATATTTTGTTTTGAATCCAACATTTCTCCAACTGAAACAACTACATCTTTTAATCCAGAGTAAACAGTGTAAAAATCACCATGATTTATTAAAACTGCTTTGCCCTGAGATCCAACTAAAAATATTCGTGAAACTTTACCTTTGAAAACTGTCCTAGCAAATTGCCCAGGTTCAGTAAAAAAATTTATCCCATTATTTTTTGTTTCAATGCCGGGTAAATATTTGTTCTTTTGAATACCAAATTCACTAGAAATGGTCGCTTTTTCAAGTGGCCATGGTAACTTCCCCTTATTTAATTCAAAACTAGATGATAGCTCCAACATTTCTGGTGTCAAAGGTATACCTTCATTTATTGAATTGACTTCTGATTTTCTTATTTCTTCTTCAATTATTTTCTTAATCTTTTCCGCTATTTTTTGTGACTCTTCTTTATCTTGAATTAATTTTTTCCTATAAAAATCTTCGTTTTTCATTAATAATTCTACTACTTTTAAATACTCTTCTTTTTCCTTCTTAAAAGAAAGAATTAAACTTTCTTTTTCTAATAAAATATTATTCTTTTCATTTATAGCATCTAATAATTCAGATTTTCGATAAACTAATTTTTCTTTTTCTTCATGTAAAATTTTGCTGATTTTCTTGATTTTTTGCACTTGGTTTACCTTGTATAAAGTTAACTGCTTTAAATAATGTTTTCTCTTAAACATTTGATTTAAACTATTAGATGATATCAAAAAATAAGTTTCATTATATGTATTTTTCCAAATATAGATTTGATATAATAAATTTGATAAAAATTCTCTTGAATTTTCTAATTCTAACTCATAATTATAAATGTTGCCTTCAATATCAAGAATATTATTTTGTACAATTTTTATTTGAGTATTCGTAATATTTAATGACTGCTGTATTACATCTATTAAACTCTGATGATGAGTAAGGTTCTTATCTGAGAGAGAGATTTGATTTAATACTGAGTTTTTCTTTTCTCTTTCTTTATTAAGCAAAAGATTTGTCTCTTTAATCTTTTTCTCAATGTTTAACTGCTCTTGTAACAATTCTTGTTTAGAATTTTGAGAAAAGACATTAATAGAAATTAAAATTAATATTATATTAATTAATCTTCTCATATGATTTAGGAATGTTAAATGAATAGGTTGATTCATTATTAAATTCAATTTTGGTGTAGTCAATATTTAAATTTATGGAATCTTGCGATTTTAATAATATCTCCAAATGAGTAGGAAATAATTTATTTTCAATTTGGGTATATGATTTATAATTAGAAAAATTCACAATAATATCACCAGATTCAGAATTGTAAATTTGTAATTTAAATAGCTTAAATAAATTATTTATCAAATATTCTTTTTCTACAATATCATTTTTAATATATGATAATCTATATTGATTATTACCTTCAATATTATAATGTTCCATTTCAACATTTTTGTTGAGCATGTTAGGATACGCAAAAAATATTTCTTGCAAATCGTAAAAATTTAAATCTGTCTTTAAAACTTCTTTAACATTATTAATATGAGAAATAAAATATTGCTTAGAGGTTCTGTTGATAAAATATATTGAATCTTTAGTTAATGCAGTCCTAAAGATTTCTATCCCTAATGGTGCTTTTAATGATATCCAAATAATACTATCTTTTTTTATTCTAATTTGAGCATTTATTTGATTATTTGAATTATTATAATTTATTTTAGCTTTACAATTTATTGAAAGATAATCAGAAATTATATTAGAATTTTTTAAATCTAATATTATTGAACTGTTCTTATTATTAAGGTTACTTGAAATAATAGTTTGATTATAATTATTAAAAATTTTACATGATGCAAATAATGATATAAATAAAATATTTAATATATATTTCTTCATTTACTTATTAAAATCAAGAGATTTTTTTCTATAAATTTCTGCCTGTTCTAAATCTCCTAGCTTTATTAAAATCTCTGACATATGATCATAAAATGTCTGACTTTCTCCCAAATTTATAGCTTTTTCCATCCACATCTTAGCTTTATCATATTCCTTTAATTTATATAAAATCCAAGCATATGTGTCGCAATAACTAGCTTCTTCAGGGAACATTTCAAGTGTCTTAAAAGACATCTCTTTTGCTTTTTGTAAATTTTCTCCTCTTAATGATAAATAATATGCATAATTATTTAATACCTGAACATTGTTTGGTAGAAATTCAAGTGCTTTTTCATATGATTCGTCTGATTTTTGAAATTGCTTCAAAGCATTATAAGAGTCTCCTAATATAGAATACATTTCAGAATTTAAATTGTTATTTCTAACAACAAAATTAACACCTATTTCAAGTGTCTCAATAGATTTTGTATAGTCCTTATTAAAATAATATCCAATAGCATTTAAATAATAAAAAATTGGATTGGTTGGGTATAAGTCAATAGCTAAAGTAGAGTATTTAATTAGAGAATCTATATTATTAAAACTTAAATGTAAAAATAAAAATTCTCGCCACGCGTCTTGTTGAGTAGGATCTAAATCTATAACTTTTTTATAGTAAATTACAGATGTGTCCCTAACTCCTTTAATTTTTAAAATATCGGCGTAGATATAATTAGACATTACATCTTCTGGATGATTTATAACTAATGACCTTGATAGTATATAGCATCTTTGTAAATTCTTTAAATCGTTTTCATATAATGGAGTTATTAAAGATAGTATACTTCTAATTTTAGACTCAACATCTAAATTTTTTGATGAAAAAGCTATTAATAATTCTTCTATATACTTACTAGTGTCTGATCTATTTAAATAATAATCAGCAATTCTTAAATGTATTGCTCCAGAATTAGGATCTAATTCAGATATTTTAATTAGAACTTCTAATGATTTAGCAAAATTACCTTGCAATGTATAACAGTCTGACAATAATTCATAAAATTCTATTTGATTAGGATGTTTATTAATATAATTTTCTAATTCTTCAGCAGCCTTTGTATAATTCTTTAATTCTAGATATATTTTATGTTTTTGTGTTGAGGTAAAATAATTGATTCCAATCTTATTCTCCAAATTATTATAGACATCTATTGCTTTATAAAATTGTCTATCAAACAAACATATCTTTGCTAAATCTAGGTAATAATCTTCATTTGTTACATTATTTTTAATTAATCTTTCATAAATAATAATCGCAGCTGAATAATCAGAAACTTCAATTAATCTTTCAGCATATAAAAGAGCATGCCATTTATTTTTTCTGTTTAAATTATATGCTTTTTCCGCATACTCTAAACTCAAATTATTATCGAAACCACTATATATTTTAGCAACTTCAAAATAAGAGGCTGATTCATTCGGATTTAATTCAATACAAGTAAGAAAAAGTTTCAATGCTTTCTCATAATTTTCTAAAGATTTTTGTTTAATAGCATTGTAAAAATGAGTTTTATAACTATATAAATCTTTACTTGACTCTTCATTTATTTCTTTATTATTACCAAATTTTAACTTATTGAAATTTAATATGTTTTGAGAATACACATCCAGATTTAAATAAATTAAATATATACAAACGACAAGTTTTTTCATCTATTTTATTTGTGAATAATCACCAACGCTAATCTCTTGGAAAACATCTGTACCAACCAATAACACATGATTGCCTATCATAGAATTTTTTAACTTTGTGTTTAAAATATCAGTGTGAGATTGAATAATACTATTTTGAATTATACTGTTATTAACTGATGTGTCTGCTTCTATTGATACATAGGGACCAATTGTTGATGAATTAATTTTTACATTGTCTCCAATAAAACATGGTGGAATAATTTTTGAGTTAATTATACTAGATTTTTCTGAAATAAAATTACCAGTTCTGTGTAACACTCTTTCATTTGTATAAATCGTTGCATCTTTATTACCACAATCTAACCATTCTTCAACGTTTCCAGGTGAAAACATTGTTCCTTTATTTTTCATATTCTCAAGAGCATTGGTTAGTTGATACTCTCCTTTGTCCTTAATATTATTTTCTAATAAATATTTTAATTCTTGTTTTAAATATTCTCCATCATTAAAATAATAAACTCCTATTATAGCTAAATCAGAAACAAAATTTTTAGGCTTCTCAACAAAATCTGTAATTATATTATCTTTATTTAACTTAACAACTCCAAAAGATGATGGGTCGTCAATCTTATTTACCCATATAATTCCATCCTTAGTATTGTCTAATGTAAAGTCTGCAGTAAATAAAGTATCTGCAAAAGCTATAACGCAATTTCCTATTAATGATTTTTCTGCGCATAAAATAGCGTGAGCTGTTCCTAATGGTTCCGTCTGATGACAAATTGTTCCTTTAGCTCCTAATTTTTCTGCAATTTTAATTAATTTGTTTTCTGTTTCAATACCAAAATCACCAATAATAAAAGCAATTTCTTCAACTTTTTTTTCACAAACCTTAACAATATCCTCAACTAATCTTTCAACAATTGGCTTGCCTGCAATTGGTATTAGTGGTTTTGGAACAGTAAGTGTGTGTGGTCTTAATCTAGATCCACGACCTGCCATTGGTACTATAATTTTCATATTATATTATTTTATGCCTGTACTTCCAAATCCTCCACTGCCTCTTTCAGTATCATCTAATGAATCAACCTCCAAGAAATTAGCCTGTTCATGACGGGCTATAACCATTTGAGCAATTCTTTCTCCATCTTGAATGATAAATTCTTTTGATGATAAATTAACGAGAAGAACTTTAACTTCACCTCTATAATCTGCATCAATTGTTCCTGGAGAATTTAATACTGTAATTCCCTTTTTATAAGCTAATCCACTTCGTGGTCTTATTTGAGCTTCAAAACCAATGGGTAATTCTAAATAAATTCCTGTACTTACAAGAGTTCTTTGTAAAGGTTCTAATATAGTTGGATTATCTAAATCAGCTCTTAAGTCCATACCAGCTGACGCTGATGTAGAATATTTTGGTATATTATGTTTTGATTTATTTATTATTTTTATTTTCATATTTATTCAAATAATTTTGGGTTTGAAATTAATACTTTTTTAGGTTTTTCTAATATAAAAATTATAATTAAAAATATTAGTAAAAATAAAAACTTAATTACTATTATGTGATTTAACAGAATATTTAAATAATATAATAGCGCTGTTATTAATAAATAAAACAAAATTCGTTTGACTGGATAATCAATTTTATAATGTTTTTTTCCTAAATAATATGATGCTACTGTCATACTAAAATAACATATTAATGTGACCCAAGCTGATCCGACAAATCCATGAATTGGAATCATAATAAAATTTAAAGTAATTGTAATAATAGCTCCAAAAATAGACAAATAAGCACCATAAATAGTTTTATCAGATAATTTATACCAAATAGATAAATTATAATATATTCCTAAAAAAATATTTGCAAACAACAAAATGGAAACCGTTAAAAACCCTCTATGATCATGATAATTACTTCCTAAAAACAAAATAATAAAATCGTAAAATATTGTTACAAATAAGAAAATAAACAAACAAATTATTGTAAAATACTTTAATACCTGAGCGTATGTTTTTTTAGAGTTTTTTTCTTTTGCTTGGTTAAAAAAGAATGGCTCAGCTGCAAATCTAAAGGTTTGTATAAATAATACAATAAGAATAGACAATTTATAAAAAGCTCCATATAAACCAATTTCAGCTGATACATTTAAATTATCTGAAAGCAGATGTTTCAAAAGTATTCTGTCTATTGTTTCATTTGTAATACCCGCAAGACCTGCAATTAATAATGGAAATCCATAAATCATCATTTGTTTCCATAATGATTTATCAAATTTCCATGTAGAATTTGTCATTTCTGGAATTAACATTATAAAAGTTACAATGCTTGATATTAAATTAGCTATAAAAATATAACCAACCCCATACTCTTTATTATAAATAGATTGCACAAATTCTATTGAGTTTAAACCATTTTCAATAGCATATGGACAATAGATAATAAAAAATAAATTTAATCCTATATTAATAAAAATATTTAATAGCCTTATTAGGGCAAATCTAGTTGCATTACCCAATTCCCTTAATTTAGCAAATGAAATTGCAGATATAGCATCTAATCCAATAATAAGTGCAAAAAACTTAATATACTCAGTGTTGTTAGGGTACTGAAGAAAGTTTGCTATGGGTTGAGATAAATAAAAAATTATAAAAATAAATAATGTTGATGTTAATATTAAAGATATTAAAGCTGTGCTATATATGTTTTGTTTACTGGTTAATTTTTGAGAATATCTAAAGAAAGATGTTTCAATTCCATAGGTTAATATTACTACCAAAAAAGCAACATAAGCGTAAAGCTCAGTTACTATTCCATATTCTTCAGGTAAAAAATATCTTGTGTATAAGGGTACTAATAAATAATTTAATAGTCTGCCAACTACACTACTTAATCCGTAAATAGCGGTTTGTTTTGCTAATTTCTTTAGTGGGTTCAATTAAAAATTTGCTTTTCTTTTTTCTAAAAACGATGTTGTTCCTTCTATAAAATCATCTGTTCCAAAACATTTTCCAAACTCTTTTTTTTCTGTCTCATATCCATCAACACCAAATTTATAACCTGCATTTACAGATTTTATTGCAGATGATATTGCTAAAGGTGAGTTTCTACATATTTTTAAAGCAATTTTTTCGCAACTTTCTATTAAATCATCTTGATCACATATTTTATTAATCAAACCAAAATGTAATGCTTCTTCAGCAGATATCATTGCAGCGGTAGTGATCATTTCCATTGCTTTTCCTTTACCAACTAAATTAGATAATCTTTGTGTACCGCCGTATCCAGGTATAACACCTAATGAAACCTCTGGTAGACCCATTTTAGCATTCTTTGAAGCTAGTCTAATATGACAAGACATTGCTAGTTCTAACCCTCCTCCTAATGCAAAACCATTTATTGCAGCAATTGTAGGTTTAGAACAATTTTCTAATAAATCAAAAAGCAATTCTTGACCTGTTCTTGATAGGTTTTCTCCTTCATTGATTGTAAATTTTGAAAATTCCTTAATGTCTGCTCCAGCAATAAATGCTTTGTCTCCACATCCTGTAATTAAAATAACTCTTACTTTATTATTAGTTTCTGAAAAACTAATTGCTTGACTTAACTCTGAAATTGTCTCTGAATTTAAAGCATTTAAATTATTTGGCCTATTTATTGTTATATATGAAATTTTATTTGCTACTCTAATTAAAATATTATTATAATCCATTATTTAATTGTTTTTACAAATATAATATTTCATAGATTGAATAAAATGTAAAACCCTTTAGAATATAAAAAGGTTTTTTAACAATAATAGTTAAAATTACCCGTTTAATGCTTCCGCTCCTCCAACTATTTCAAGGATTTCGCCGGTAATTGCAGCTTGTCTAGCTTTATTATATTGCAGGGTTAAATCTTTTTTAAGTTCTCCAGCGTTATCAGTAGCTTTATGCATTGCAGTCATCCTTGCTCCATGTTCAGATGCGTGAGAGTCTAAAACAGCTTTATATAATTGTGTTTTTAATGACTTTGGTATTAAGTTTTCTATAATATCTTTTTGATTTGGTTCATATATATAATCTACTACAGAACTATTGTTATCAATAGATGACTCTATCGGTAAAAATTGCTCGTTCATAACTATTTGTGTTGCAGCATTCTTAAATTGATTATATATCAATAAAATTTTATCGTAACTACCATCAACAAAATAATCCATAATATTTTGAGCAATTATTGAAGTATTATTAAAATTTAATTCAGAGTATAAATCGTCATGTGTTGATATAACATTATACCCGTTTTTAGTAAAATATTCTGATGATTTTTTTCCAACAGAAATTATATCAACATCTATATTTTTATAATCTTTTTCAATTAATGATTTTGATTTTTTAATAATATTTGCATTAAAACCTCCACATAAACCTCTATTTGAAGTAATTAATACTAACAACACTTTACTTAAATCTCTTTTTTCTGAAAACAACCCTCCATCTGCAACATCCAAATTAGAACTTAAATTAACCAATAATTCTGTTAATTTATTTGCATAAGGTCTCATTTGTGTTATTGCATCTTGAGCTCTTTTTAACTTTGCTGCAGACACCATTTTCATTGCAGATGTTATCTGCATTGTAGAGCCGACAGAAGATATTCTAGATCGTATTTCCTTTAAATTCGCCATAGGTTAATTTGCATATTTCTGTGATAAATCTGCTGCAACTTTCTCAATTACAGATTTAATTTCATCTGTTAATTTACCATCAGCAAGTGAGTCTAATGTTGATTGGTTTTTTTCATGCATATAAGAAATAAATTCTGCTTCAAAATCTTTAATCTTATTTACAGGAACATTCATTAATAATCCGTTAGTGCCACAATATATAATGGCAGCTTGTTCTTCTACTCTTAACGGAGAATATTGACCTTGTTTTAATATTTCTACATTTCTTTTTCCTTTTTCAATAACTGCTGTGGTAGCTGCATCAAGGTCTGAACCAAATTTAGCAAATGCTTCTAACTCCCTATATTGAGCTTGGTCTAACTTTAATGTACCTGATATTTTTTTCATTGATTTTATTTGAGCAGATCCTCCAACTCTTGATACAGAAATTCCCACATTAATAGCTGGACGTACTCCAGATAAGAAAAGATTGGATTCTAAAAAAATCTGACCATCTGTAATAGAAATAACGTTTGTTGGAATATACGCTGATACATCACCTGCTTGAGTTTCAATGATCGGTAGAGCTGTTAGTGAACCACCTCCTTTTACTTTGCCTTTCAATGATTTTGGTAAATCATTCATTTGTGATGCAATTGAATCATCATTAATAACCTTAGCTGCTCTTTCTAATAATCTTGAATGTAAATAAAAGACATCTCCAGGATATGCCTCTCTACCTGGTGGTCTTCTAAGTAATAATGAGACCTCTCGGTAAGCAACAGCTTGCTTCGATAAGTCATCAAATACAATTAAAGCTGGTCTTCCTGTATCTCTAAAATATTCACCTATTGCAGCTCCAGATAAGGGAGCGTAAAATTGCATTGGAGCTGGATCAGATGCGTTTGCTGAAACAATTACAGTATAAGATAACGCTCCAGCGTCTTCTAATGTTTTAGCTAAAGCAGCAACTGTAGATGCTTTTTGTCCTATAGCTACATAAATACAAAATACTGGTTCTCCTTTATCAAAAAATTCTTTTTGATTGATAATTGTATCAATAGCAACAGCTGTCTTTCCTGTTTGTCTGTCACCAATTATTAACTCTCTTTGACCCCTACCTATTGGAATCATTGCATCTACTGCTTTTAAACCTGTTTGAAGCGGCTCATTTACTGGTTGCCTAAAAATAACACCTGGAGCTTTTCTTTCAATAGGCATTTCAAATGTCTCACCTTTAATTGGTCCTTTTCCATCTATTGGAATCCCCATAGTATCTACCACCCTTCCTAACATACCTTCACCTACATTTAATGAAGCAATTTTATTTGTTCTTTTAACCGTGTCTCCTTCTTTTACCCCTTTAGATGGTCCGAGTAGTACAGCTCCAATATTATCTTCTTCTAAATTTAATACGATTGCTTTTAGTCCGTTTTCAAACTCAATTAATTCTCCGGATTGAACATTTGTAAGTCCATAAATACGAGCAATACCATCTCCTACTTGTAATACTGTGCCTACCTCCTCTAGTTGTGATTCTGTGTTAAATCCTGAAAGTTGTTTTCTTAAAATTGCTGATACTTCAGCTGGTTTTACCTCTGCCATTGTTTTATTATTTTAATAGTCCTTAATATAAAGGTTTTTGTTAAACGTTTTCTTTAATTTTTTTAAATTTCTAATTACACTAGCATCTAATTGTTTGTCTCCTATTTTTATAATTATTCCCCCAATTATTTCTTTATCAATAAACTCTGTAAGCTCCAATTGAGATTTACCAGTCTTTTTAATGTAATTAATTATTTCTAATTTCATCTCATCATTAAGAGGGCTAGCTGTAGTAACTGAAACTGTTTCAATACCCATATAAGTTTTATATTGGGATATGAAACTTTCTGAAATAGATTCCAAATATATCTCTCTTTTCTTAATGGTGATAATCTTAACAAAATCCATTGTTAATTCAGAAATGTGATCTTTAAAAATTTCTTTCAAAATAGATATTTTTTTATCAGTTTTAACAATTGGACTTTTTAATAATCTAGAAAAATCTTTATTCTCCGAACATACATTTATAATGTATGTTATATCTTTTAAAGTTTCAGCTAATTTATTCTGGTCAATTACTAAGGTTAATAATGATTTAGCGTATCTTGATGATATTCTAGATGATTTCATTTATAATCTTAATTAAGTTCTGATTCTTTTATCAATTCTGATACTAATTTTTTTTGTTTATCCGGGTCTTTTAACTCAGATCTTAATATCATAGTAGCCATATCTATTGATAAATCAGCAACAGAGTTTTTTAAGTCTGTAATTGCTTTCATTTTTTCAATATTAATTTGCTCTTTGGCTATTGTTAATATTTTTTCTGCTTCAACATTTGCTTGATTTTTAGCATCACTAACAATATTATTTTTCATGTCTCTCGCTTCTTTTAATAAATTATCTCTTTCTATTCTTGCTTCAGCCAAAATTCTTTCATTATCAGCATTTAAATTTTCCATTTCTTTTTTTGCATTCTCAGCAGATTCTAAAGCCCCTCGAATACCATCTTCTCTTTCTTCAACTGCATTTAAGATAGGTTTCCATGCATATTTTCTTAAAAAAAATACTAGAATTACGAATAATAAGGTCTGCCAAACAAACAGCCCAAGTGAAAAGTCATTTAATAGTTTTTCCATTTAATTTTTTATTTTTTAATTTCAAATATAGAGTTGTAAGCAACCCTTACAACTCTATATATTTATTGTTAAACTGCAAATAATGCAGCAAATCCAATACCTTCTATTAGTGCAGCTGCAATTAGCATCGCTGTTTGAATTTTACCAGTAGCTTCTGGTTGTCTTGCAATAGCATCCATTGCAGAACCTCCAATTCTACCAATACCGATTCCAGCGCCGATTACTACTAATCCAGCTCCTACGATTTTAGGAATTTCCATAATTAAATTGATTTAAATTAAACATTCTAGTTAATATTTTATTAATTCTCTTCATGATGATGTTCTTCTACGGCAGATCCAAAATAAAGAGCTGATAACATTGTAAATATATATGCTTGTAAAACACATACTAATAATTCTAATAATGATAAAGCAAAAGCTAAACCAAATGATAAAGTTCCCCCTAATAAATTTTTAAATATAAAAATTAACCCTAAAATACTCATTAATACTACATGGCCCGCTGTGATGTTTGCATATAAACGAATCATTAATGAGAATGGTTTTATAATAGTTCCAAGTAATTCTATAGGAGCTAATAATATTTTCATTGGTATTGGGACTCCAGGCATCCAAAATATATGACCCCAGTAATATTTGTTAGCGCTAAATGTTGTAATGATATATGTAAGTATTGCTAATGAAGCTGTAACTGCTATATTATTTGTTACATTTGACCCAAACGGAGTTAATCCAAATAAGTTTAATATCCAAATAAAGAAAAATATAGTTAATAAAAAACTCATATATCTTTTATAATGCTTTTCTCCAATATTGGGTCGAGCTATATCGTCTCTAATATATATTATTATTGGTTCTAGTAGTCTTCCTATTCCAGATGGAAGGGGGTTTTTTTTATATGATTTAGCCATCCTACTAAAAATTAAAATCATTAAAATAATACAGAGTAAAATAAACACAACATTTTTTGTAATTGAAAAATCAATTACCTTTAATCCGTTTAATTCTTGAATATGTTCATGATGGTCTAACTTATATGTTCTTCCATTTATTTCATAAGGAACAGGGTGGTGGTGATTGTCATAAAGTTTTGAAGACATAAAAAAATCAAAGTGACCGTCTGTATATAAAATTACAGGAAGTGGGAGAGAAATATCATGTGTGATTGTAAATGAATGATTATCTAAAAGATGGTGATTCTTAAACTCATTATATTTTGTCCTAATATCAACTCCGTTATCTTTATTGCTATTATTTTCCCCCGCTGTAGAATAAAAGCTAAATATTAGTGTAATTATTAAAGTTGAAACAGTTGCTTGTAACTTCATTATTTAATAAAATATATATTCGCAAAAATATGTATTTAAAATTAATTTATCGTTATTTTTTTACTTATAATTAAATAAAAAAATATAATTTATTATCTCTTAATGTTTAATAATAAAATCAGATGATATGTTTCTATAAACAAAGATATTATATATGGGATGAAGAATGTGAAAAACTCTGATTTAGTAACAATATCATCATTGGTATATAGTGGTAATACCCAGATAAAAAAAACAAAAAACTTTATAAAACTTCCAAGTAAAAAAAAATAACCTATTGATTCTTTTTGCCTGTTTTTAATTAAATAAATAAACCAATATATTAATATAGCAATAATGAAATTTAATAAATATAAATAAAAAACATATTGATGGTTTATAAAACTAATATGTATAATATATGAACATAGTAATGTGAGAGTTAAAAAAACATGAAACTGAAAACTAATCTTATTTTCTGTTGTTTTTTTCAATTTTATTTAGTTGTTTTATAATGCTATATAATGATATTAATAGTGAAAGTAAGATGCATGTTACTAAAAATAATGGTTTATCCAATGACATCTTTTTATCTAAAAAACCTCCTAATTTAACCCCAAAATATATAGTTATTCCCATTTGTATGGGGATGGAAGTTAGAGACAGATACTTATTAAGCTGTTTTTTCTTTTTTTGGTGATTTTTCAGCATGCTTTATATCTTTAATAACAGCTCCCATGCTGCAAGAACCTGAAAATGAAGATCCTGGTTCTATAGATAGTTTGTTTGTAACTATATCTCCGTTTAATTTAGCTGTAGATTTTAATGACAGAAGTTCTTTTACTGTGATTTTAGCTTTTATTTCACCTGAGATGTCAGCGTTAGAACATTCAACATCCCCTTCAACAACACCTGACTTACCTACAACTAATTTGCCTTGTGTTTTAACAGAACCTTTTAATATTCCGTCTATTCTGATGTCTCCATTAGCTTTTATATCCCCATTAATAACAGTCCCTCCTCCTATCATGTTGATATTAGCTGGTGTATTTGTCGTATTTTTCATATTATCGTTGTTAGAAAACATAATTTTATTCTTTCAGTTTTCGCTAAATTAAGATAATTTTTGTAATTACCTATATTACAAGTAATTATTATTAAAGAACCTGTTGTATCCTTCTATATCTTTATTTTTGTAAAACTCATTAAAATTTTCCTTGGAAATTATTATATTCATGTATTCTGACTTGTTCAATTCTTTTTGAATAGAAACATCTTTTAACAATAATTTTGAATAATTTAACACATTATTGTAGTTGTTAAAGGTTTTGATTAATAATAAATGATTATCTAAACCTAACATCATAGAATTAAATTCAAAAACCTTACTACTATAGTTTTGGTTGTTGAAATCCGACACTAAAGTTTTTATAAAGCTTATATCTGTATTTTCTTTAGGTAATATTAATAATAAATAGTGTGCTGAATTTTTATCAAACCTATATGGGGTTTTTAATAATGCTGTTAAATTCCTCTCCTCCAAATTAGAGGTGTTTGAAATTAATAATAACAACTCCTCAAATCTATAGCCAATATCCACATCTTCAAATCTTTTTTTACCTTCCTCTAACTTGGTAATAAATAACGTTGTGTCTTTTTCTAATCTAAAAGTTGATAAAATTTTAATTAAAAAATATTTTGATATGTATTCTTTGTCAAGTTCTGGGTGTAATACCTTGGTTTGATATGATGACTTCTCCTTTGATAACAACAAACTATCCAAAATATAAAGATTATAAATTTCTTGATATTGTTTTTGTTTATATTCTTCTTGTAGAACATATGCTTTAATATAATTGGTATCATTTAGGTATCTAGCATAGTTAGTTTCTGGGTATTTATTAATTAATGTTTGTTTTGTTTTATTAGCTTTTTGTATTTGTTTTTTTTCAATTTGAAGATTGTATAACAAATAATATGCGAATGGTGTTAATTCTATATTTTTTGGAAATCTTTCTACTAAATTAATAAGCATATTTTCTGAATTCTTTAAGTTTTTTAAATCCTCTTTATAAATAATTGAAGATTCATATAAAGAGTTTAATATCCTATCATTTGATAATTTTAAATCTTCATTAGACAAAGGAAGTTGGTCTAAATAATATTGTTCAGACTTTAAGTTTTTCTGCTCTGATTCTTTATTTAGTGACAGAGAGTCTGTTTCTGTGTTGTTAATCGATTTTTTGTTAGACCTTCTCCAATCGTCCTCAAGTTTTCTTTTTCCCCATTTTTTTCTAAATTCAGACAGACCAAAGCTTAATGTAGCTGGGTTGTAAAAGTACCACTTACCTCCAGATGTGTTGTTTCCAAAATTTTGATTGTTATTTCTGTTTTGTAAAAATCTGTTTCCTGAATTTTGCTGACTTCTTATTTCCTCTTGTTCCTTTTCTATAACTAAATCAATTATTGATTTTATTATTAATTTTCTTTCTGATTCAGGTAAAGAAGCGATCCATTGTAAGCTATCTTCTAAATTTATAATTTCTAGATGAACACTTAATTCACTTAGTATATTATGGGTTTTTTTTGTTTCTTGAAACAAGTAATGGTTTTCGTCCATAAAAGTAATTGTGCTATCATAAAATATTTTGGACTTTATATGTTTTGATTGGTTATAATATATTTTTGCTAATTGTAAAAAGGATAGGGATTTTTGCAAGTCATTATTAACGCTATGTTTAGTTGATAGTTTATAATTAGTAATAGCCTTTAGTGTGTCGTTTTCTACTATATTCATCTCAGCTAAGGTGAAATAAATTTGATCTAAGTACTCTTTATTTTTTTCATCTTTAATCATTCTAAGTAAACTCTCTCTCATTTGTATTAGATCTTTTTTATTTCTAAGTGTTCTTGCTAAATTCATTTTAGCGTTAAAAACCATTTCATAATCTGAATTTGAACTTAAAACTTTTTTATAGTATAAGCTAGATTGGTTAATATTGCCAAACTCCTGGTATATCTGCGCTATAATATAATAATACCTAGCTTTTTCTCTATTTTTTTTTATTAGATTAATTGCTGATTTTAATTCATCAACAGCATCTAAAAAGTTTTCTTGATTTAAGTATAAGTCTGCGTATATTAAGTGTAAATCTTTTGTGAATTTTTCAGGGAATTTATTCTTTGATTCTAGATTGTCTAAAATGTTTTCAGCTGAGTTAAAATCATTGAGTTTTATAAAACACTTTGCTTTCCAAAGTTGAGATTCCCAAAAAGGATTAGTTTTCTTAAACTTGCTAATTATAAAATCAAATGTGTTTTTTGCTTCTAAAAACTGACCCTTAAAATAATAACCTTTAGCGACCAATAAGTAGCTGTCATCAATCCATTTACAATATTCTTTGTTTCTTATATTAATAGAGTGGTTTTGTATAACCTTAGATCCTTTTTTTATTGTTTTATCCATATAAGAATGGTGGCTCTTTGATGTAAGAATTTCATTGTGTTTAAAAACAGGAAGAATAATGGTGTAGTCTTCTTTATGGGACTGTTCCAGTTTTTTAATCCCATACTTTAAACTTTCTTTACCATTAAAATAACCATTGTACCTAGCTGTTATGTTATGATATTTTTTATGAATATATGTTTTCTTTTGTGTTGAACACGCAAAGAAAAAACTTATAACAATAAGTAAAAAAAATGTCTTAGTATATTTAACAGTATATTTCATTTCACTCAATAAAACACTAATTTATTGATTTTATTTTATTTGATTTCAAATAATACAGCAAATATGAGTATATTTTTATGATATTTGCAATATATATGTCAGATAATATAAAATATGATTTTATAAAAAAATTAAAAACTAAATACAAGATTGTTGTTTTTAATGAAAACACTATAGAAAAAATGTTTTCTGTGAAAATTAATCTTTTATTAATCTGGTCTATTTTTATTGTATTTACTTTTATACTGATAGTTGTTACGTTTATTTTATTTTCTTTCACCCCTTTAAAAGAGTATGTGCCAGGTAAAACATCTTCTGAAACACATAGAGATTTAATTGTTATGTCTACCAAAATAGACTCTTTAACAATGGTAATAAATCAACAGGGTTTATATTATGATAATTTTAAAAATATTCTTAATGGTTCTCCTATAAAAAAATATAAGAATCCTGATAGTAATTTTTCGATATCTTCAAATGTAAATCTAAACACATCAAAAAAAGATTCATTGTTTAGATTAAAGGTTGAATTGGAAACAAGTGGTGATATTTTAAATAAAAATAACAATGATATTGTTTTTTTTTATAAACCAATTGATGGTGTTTTTACAGAGTATTTTGATAAAAAAAAGAAACATTTTGGTGTTGATATTGTAGCTGGTGAAAATGAATTTGTTTTTTCAGTAGCTGATGGTGTTGTTTTTATTAATAATTGGACTACTGAAACGGGGTATGTTGTTGGGGTACAACATTTAAATGGTTTTATTTCTTTATATAAACATAACTCTAAGGTTTTAAAATCTATTGGCGAATTTGTTCGTGGCGGAGAAGCTATTGCTGTAATAGGAAATTCAGGTGAATTAACTACGGGTCCTCACTTACATTTTGAGTTGTGGAAAAATGGAGAGGGAATAAACCCTTTAAATTATATTAAATTTTAGTTATGATGATTAAATCTTTATTAAGTATTCCTTTCTCAAAATATATTTCCTTGAAAAACAGTCTTTGGAAAAAAAACCCTGAAAAATATCAAAAAAAAGTTTTTAATGAATTAATTAATAAAGCAGAAAAAACACAATTTGGAAAAGACCATTCTTTTTCAAAAATCAAAAATTATTCTGACTTTAAAAAATATGTTCCGATTAGAAATTATGAAGATTTTGAAAAATATATTAAAAAAATTAAAAATGGGGAAAAAGATGTTTTATGGCCAGGATTGCCAATTTATTTTTGTAAAACATCTGGAACAACTTCTGGAACAAAATATATACCTATTACTAAAGAAAGTATGGTGTTTCATTTAAAGAGCGCTAGAGACGCAATATTGTCTTACATTTCTAAAACAAAAGATGTCTCTATTGTTAAGGGTAAAATGATATTCATACAAGGTTCTCCAAAATTAGAGAAAACAGGTGATATTTTGACTGGTAGACTTTCTGGAATTGTAGCTCATCATATACCTAAATATTTAATGAAAAATAGATTGCCTTCATTGGAAACTAATTCAATTGTTGATTGGGAGAAAAAAATAGACGCTATTGTTGATGAAACTATTAAAGAAAACATGACTTTAATATCTGGTATACCACCATGGGTGCAAATGTATTTTGAAAAACTTAAACAAGTTTCTGGTAAAAAAATTAAAGATCTTTTTCCAAACTTTAACCTTTTTATTTATGGTGGGGTTAATTATACCCCTTATAAAGAAACTTTTGAAAAACTTATTGGAAAAAAAATAAATGGTTTGGAGTTGTATCCAGCCTCAGAGGGTTTTATTGCTTATGAAGATTATAGTGAACCAGATGGTATGTTGTTGTGTTTAAACCATGGAATATTTTACGAGTTTATACCTGTTGATGAGTTTTTTAATAAAAAACCCAACAGGTTTTCATTATCAGAAATAGAAGTTGGTGTGAATTATGTGATAATATTAAACACCAACGCTGGATTGTGGGGATACAATATCGGAGACACAGTAAAGTTTATTTGTAAAAACCCATATAAATTAAAAGTTACAGGTAGAATAAAACATTTTACATCTGCTTTTGGGGAACATGTTATTGCTGAAGAGGTGGAAAAAAGCCTTAAAAACTCTATAGAATACATAAATAATTCTATAATTGATTTTCATGTTTCTCCTCAAGTAAATCCAAAAAAAGGCTTGCCTTATCACGAGTGGTTCATTGAGTTTGATGAAAATGTTAATTTTGAAAAACTAGAGAGCTTTAGATTGGTTTTAGATGAAAACCTACAGAAATTAAATCCATATTATAAGGATTTAATTTCTGGAAAAGTGTTAAGTAAATTGAAAATCACTCTTCTTAAAAAGAATGCATTTAGAGATTACATGAAATCTATTGGTAAACTTGGAGGTCAAAATAAAGTTCCAAGACTTTCTAATGACAGAATAATAGCTGATAGGTTAATTAAATATAAATTATAATGACAAACAAAAAAACGCATCTTGCAATATTAGGGTCAACAGGATCTATTGGTGTTCAGTCTTTACAGGTAGTTGACCAACATAAAGACATGTTTGTTGTTGAGGTTTTAACCGCTAATAACAACTCTGAACTTTTAATTAAACAAGCTAAAAAATATAAACCAAACATTGTGGTAATAGCTAATAAAGAAAAATATCATGAAGTAAATTCACAATTGTCAAGTTTTGGGGTAAAAGTTTTTTCTGGACAAGAGTCTATAGAGGGTGTGGTTGACTCTGAAAATATTGATATTGTTATTACCGCTTTAGTTGGTTACTCTGGTTTAAAGCCTACATTAAAAGCTATTAAGTCAGGGAAAAAAATAGCTCTTGCCAACAAAGAAACATTAGTAGTTGCTGGAGATTTAATAACAAAGCTGTGTAAAAAACACAATAGTGATATAATCCCTGTAGACTCAGAACATTCTGCTATATTTCAATGTATGGTTGGTGAGTTTTTAAATCCTCTGGAGAAAATATACTTGACTGCTTCTGGAGGTCCTTTTCTTGGTAAAAAAAGAAATGAGCTGGTTAATGTTACCAAATATGAAGCGTTAAAACACCCAAATTGGAAAATGGGGAATAAAATTACAATTGACTCGGCTAGTATGATGAATAAGGGTTTAGAGGTTATTGAGGCTAAGTGGTTGTTCAACTTAAAGTCTTCTCAAATAGATGTGGTTGTACACCCTCAATCTGTAGTTCATTCAGCGGTACAATTTCAAGATGGTTCAGTAATTGCTCAATTAGGTATTCCTGATATGAAGCTTCCAATTCAATATGCTTTAGGGTTTCCAAAAAGATTGAAAAATAATTTTAAGCGATTTAGTTTTTTTGATTACCCAAAACTTACATTTGAAAAAGTTGATTTAAATGTTTTTAAAAATTTATCCTTAGCATATAAAGCGATGAACAAAGGGGGAAATAGCGCGTGTGTGTTAAATGCTGCTAATGAAATTGCTGTTAAAGCTTTTTTAGAAGACAAGATTAGTTTTTTATCTATGTCTGATGTTATTGAAGTTTGCATGGAAAAGATTACTTTTGTAAAAAATCCTTCTATTGAAGATTATATGAATACAGACAGTGAAACACGTATATTAGCAAAACAATTATTATAAAATGGAAATATTAATAAAAGCTCTACAGTTAATCTTAAGTTTATCAATTTTAGTTGTTCTCCATGAGTTAGGACACTTTATTCCAGCAAGAATTTTTAAAACTAGAGTTGAAAAGTTTTATTTGTTTTTTGACCCTTGGTTTTCAATATTTAAGAAAAAGGTTGGTAATACTGAATATGGAATTGGATGGTTGCCTCTTGGCGGATATGTAAAAATATCTGGAATGATTGATGAAAGTATGGATAAGGAGCAAATGAAGCTGCCAGCTAAAGATTGGGAGTTTCGTTCAAAACCTGCTTGGCAAAGACTTATAATAATGTTGGGGGGTGTAACTGTTAACCTAATATTAGGTGTTTTTATTTATTCAATGATTTTATTTTTTAGTGGAGACTCTTTTTTGCCTAATGATAGTCTTGAAAATGGAGTGGTATGCAGTGATTTTGCTAAAACCGTTGGTGAATATGAAAAATTCAAAAATGGTGATAAAATAATATTGGTTGATGGAGAAAAAATAACCAAGTTTCGGGATGTTAATAAAAGTTTAATCCTTAGAGATGAGCCTTTTTCGGTGATGGTGGAAAGGTTTGAGGGTGGGTTTGATGAAATAAAAATTCAACCTAATTTTATAAAACATTGGAAAGATGGTGGGGGTGAAGCGTTGTTTACCCCAAGGGTTAAAACTAAGGTTTATAGAGTGTTGGAAAACTCTCCTGCTATGAGCGCGGGTATAGAAAAAGGTGATTATATAGTGTCAATTAACGGAAAACGTTCTTTGTTTTTTGATGAATTTAAGGCTGAGGTTAAAAATCACCTTGGTCAAATTGTTACTATGGGAATTATCCGAAAAGATGAACTAAAAACATTAAGTGTTGAGATTTCTAATGAGGGTAAAATTGGATTTGAAAACGATATGACTTTAAATATTGAAAAACGTAATTACTCATTTTTATCTTCTATCCCGGCTGGATATAATTTAGCTATGGAAAAGCTGTCTGAGTATATAAGTCAATTTTCATTAATGTTTAACACTCAAAATGATTTGGTTAGTGAGATGGGTGGTTTTGGAGCTATTGGAAATATGTTTCCTCCGGTATGGGATTGGAAGGTTTTTTGGAATTTAACAGCTTTTCTTTCATTAATATTAGCTTTTATGAATTTACTACCAATACCAGCTCTTGATGGGGGTCATGTAATGTTTCTGGTTTATGAAATTATTTTTAGAAAACCAGCTCCACAAAAAGTTTTAGAGTACGCTCAAATGATTGGTGTGATTTTACTTTTATCCTTATTGATTTTTGCTAATGGAAATGACATTATTAGAATGTTTTAATGTTTGATTTTTTATCCACATATCATTTTATTATTATTTTCTCATCATTAATTATTATTTCTTATTTTTTTAATTCTTTTTCAAAAAAATCTGGAGTTCCTTCAGTTTTAATGTTAATTTTTTTAGGAATTATTATTGGTTTTAGTATACCATTTCAAGAAAAGTTTTCTGTTGTTCTTGAAGTGCTTGGAACTGTAGGTTTAATATTAATAGTTCTTGATGGTTCTTTAGGTTTAAAGGTGGTTAAAAAAAATATTAGTGTGATTATACGATCATTTTTTGTTAGTCTTATTACTCTGTTGGCCACATCATATTTTTCATCCTTATTTTTAAATTATTTTTTTAATGTTGATTTTACTTCTTCTTTATTAATAACCGTGCCTTTATCTATATTAAGTTCAGCTATCTTACTGCCATCAATAGATTCTTTAGAGGTGGATAAAAGAGAGTTTTTAATTTATGAGAGTACTTTCTCTGATATTATTGGTATAATTGTTTTTTATTCACTGCTTAATTTATTAGAAAACCCTGGGACAAATAACACTTCTCTAGGTTCTATATTCTCTAATGTGGTTGGTACGTCTCTTTTTTCGATAATAATTTCTTATTTTTTAATCTATGTTTTTCAAAAACTACAAGGCCAAGCTAAATTGTTTTTGTTGATCTCTGTGTTAATGTTTTTGTATGGTTTTAGTGAAATGCTTAATTTTTCTTCTTTAATTATTATTTTAATTTTTGGTTTAATCTTAAATAATTATAACTTTTTTTTCAAAGGTGTGTTTTTTTATTTGATAGATGATGATAAAAAAATATCAGAAATTGTTAATGATTTCAAAACAATTACTTTGGAGTCTGCTTTTGTGGTTAGGACATTCTTTTTTATTTTATTTGGTTGGTCAATTAAAATGATTGATTTAATAAGTTTTAAATCTTTATTTGTTGGGTCTATAATTGTATTTGTTATTTTTCTTGTAAGATCTATAACCTTGTTTTCTTTTTCTAGGTCATTGAGTGTTTCTAAAATAACGCCTGAGTTGTTTTTAGCTCCAAGAGGTTTATTAACAATTCTTTTGTTTTATCAAATTCCAGAACATTTAATTGTCTCTAATTTAAATTTTGATGGTGTGTTTTTGTATGTGATAATTCTTTGTAGTATTATTATGGCGTGGGCATTAATTAAAGAAAAAAACATTCTTAAACTTAAAGAAGAGGAGGAGTTTGAGATTATTGAAAAAGATTAATCACTATAGTTTTTGATCTTACTGTTTACTTTTTTGTTTTTTTGTATGTGTTTTCAATTCGGTTTTTTAATTTTGTGTTAAATTCTTTTATAAAAATAATTACTTATGGTTGATATTAAAAATTCTCTTATAAAACTTGGGGTTAAAGATTTAAATAATGGTAGCTCTACTGGACAAAATTCAAGCGGAAATGGTGATCATATTTTTTCACACTCCCCTGTTGACGGGAGTTTAATAGGAAGGGTAACTAAAACAACTAAAGAAGAGTACAAAAAAATTATTGAAAAAGCACAAGAAGCGTCTGTTTTTTGGAGGTCTAAACCTGCTCCTCAAAGAGGTGAGATTGTGCGTCAGTACGGTGAAAAGTTGAGAAAATATAAACAGTCTTTAGGAGAGCTTGTTTCATATGAAATGGGGAAGTCTCTTCAGGAAGGGCTTGGTGAGGTGCAAGAAATGATTGATATTTGTGATTTTGCTGTGGGACTATCTAGACAGTTATATGGTCTTACCATGCATTCTGAAAGGCCATCACATAGAATGTATGAGCAATATCATCCATTAGGGGTTGTGGGGATAATCTCTGCTTTTAATTTTCCTGTGGCTGTTTGGAACTGGAACACTGCTCTTGCTTGGGTTTGTGGAAACACCTGTGTTTGGAAGCCGTCAGAAAAAACTCCATTATGCGCTATAGCTTGTCAAAATATTTGGAAAGAGGTAGCTCAAGAAAATAATTTACCAGAGGGTATTTCATGTGTAGTTAATGGAGATTATACTGTTGGAGAATTAATGACTTCGGATAATAATATTCCTTTGATATCGGCAACTGGATCTACAAAAATGGGGAGAGCTGTTGGAAGTAAGGTTGCTGAAAGATTTGGCAAGTCTTTATTGGAGCTGGGCGGTAATAACGCTATTATTATCTCAGAAAACGCTGATTTAGACGTTACAATCGTGGGGGCTTTATTTGGGGCTGTTGGAACTTGTGGTCAAAGATGTACATCTACAAGAAGGTTAATTATACATGAATCTGTATATGAAGAGGTGAAAAACAAATTGTCTTCAGCTTATAAACAATTACGGTTTGGAAACCCTCTTGATGAAAAAAATCATGTGGGACCGTTAATAGATAAAGACGCTGTAAACACCTACTTAAAAGCTATTGAAAAGGCTAAAAATCAAGGAGGTAATGTGTTGGTTGAGGGTGGGGTTTTAAATGGGGTTGGCTATGAAAGTGGTTGTTATGTTAAACCTGTAATTATTGAAGCAAAAAACGAATTAGATATTGTTCAAGAGGAAACGTTTGCTCCAATTTTGTACATTATGAAATATTCTCAACTTAATGAAGCAATTAAAATGCAAAACAATGTAAAACAAGGGCTTTCTTCATCAATTATGACAACAAATTTACGTGAAGCTGAGCTTTTTCTTTCAGCTTCGGGTAGTGATTGTGGTATAGCTAATGTGAATATTGGGACTTCTGGAGCTGAAATTGGTGGGGCTTTTGGTGGAGAAAAAGAAACTGGTGGTGGTAGAGAAAGTGGGTCTGACGCTTGGAAGGTTTACATGAGAAGACAGACTAATACTATAAATTATTCTAAAGAGGTTCCTTTAGCGCAAGGAATAAAATTTGATTTGTAATTTTTATTTGTCAACTAGGGGTTTATTGTCTCTGTTTGCTATTTCCCAGGCTGTTAAAAATATAAGATTTGCAATGTTTTTTATTTTATTAAAGTTTATTTTTTCAATTGTATCAGTGCTTTTGTGATAATCTTCATGTAGTCCGTTAAAATAAAAAATTACCGGAATGTTGTTTTTAGCAAAATTATAGTGATCAGACCTGTAATAATATCTATTTGGATCGTCCTCTGTGTTATATGTATAGTCTAAATAAAGGTTTGTATAGGTATTGTTTACTGATTCGCTAATTTCATGAAGTTCCGAGCTAAGCATATTAGAACCTATTAAATATACATAGTCTGGAGAGGAGTGAAAGTCTCCTATCCTTCCTATCATGTCTATATTTAAATTTGCTACTGTTTTTTCAAGTGGGTATATAGGGTTGTCTGTATAGTACTTACTTCCTAATAGTCCTTTCTCTTCGCCTGAAACAGCCATTATTAATATCGATCTTCTTGGTCCTTTTCCATCATTTTTTGCCAACATAAAAGCTTCTGCTATTTCCATTGCGGCTACTGTTCCACTCGCATCGTCATCTGCCCCATTAAAAATTAAACTGTCGTGTTTTCCTAAATGGTCATAATGAGCTGTTATAATTATTAACTCATCCTTTAGGTCTGTGCCTTCAATGTATCCTAAAACATTTTCTCCTATTATACGATTTTGTTTTCCAAACACTTTTTTAATTATATCAACGTCGCAGTCATCACACTTACATAGGTGTTTTCCTGTTTTTAATTTAAATTTTTGATAATATGTGTTTCTTTTGTAAGGTGGTATTCCAATATTTTTAAAGTGATTCATTATATAATCAGCAGCCATTTTTTGACCCGCCTTTCCTGTTTCTCTTCCTTCTAAGGAGTCTGAAGCTAAAACCTCCATATGTCTTCGTAAGTCTTCAGTGGTTATTGTTTCTGCGTATTTAAGATTTTCTTGAGAAAAAATTGTTTTAGTAATTAGTAATAATAATAATGTTTTTTTCATTCTTTTTCTTTTGCTAGTAATTTTCTTAAAACAATTTTATCCTTTTTATTTAAACATATTGTTATGGAAAAAAAAGTTGTTATAACTAAAATCAATAATACTGAAATAAAAATAGATTTAATGTTATATAAAAAAAATAAATTTTCAAATAACATATAAAGCAGCGCAATGGAGGATAAAACAACAAGTATTATTTTCCAAAAATCTCTTTGATAGGGTGTGATTTTGATGTGTTTATATAAAATAATATAATTGATTACGTTATTAAATATAATGCCAAGTGACAATGATATTGCTGCTCCTTCCATTTTGTATGTAGGCACTAACAAAAACATTGATGTAACAACAATTAAATTTTTTACTAGTTCTATCCAAAATATTGAAGCGTGTTTGTCTGTCATTTGCAAAATTGTTCTTACTGATCCAAAAATAACGCTAACTGAGTGGGCTATGGACAAAATAATTAAAACATTTTTTCCTGATGAAAACTCTTTTCCAAATATTGTTAAAATATCTTCGCTAAAGAATATCACGGTACAAACAATTGGAAGTGTAAACAAGATAGACCATTTTGTAAAAAACTTATATAAATCTTCTATTTCTTTTTTTCTTTTTTGTTCCCATAATTCACTAATAATAGGAGCAAATATTCTGTTTATGCACTGGAGAATTATTGGGATAAAATTTATAAATGTAAAGGTCATATAATATATACCTACATCATTTATTGACATATGTTTTGCAAGCAACCATTTGTCTAATAAATTAGAGGTTTTACCTAAAACAGCCATACCTAAGAAAAAAATTGTGTATGAAACAACTTGTTTGTTTAACCATTTAAAATTTAACGTTATTTTATATTTTCTTTCTGTTATTTTTCTTAATACAACAAAAAAACAAAGTATTATAAAAATTGAAGAAAAAACCTCTGAAAACAAATATCCTTTAAAGTCTAGTCCAATTGATATTAATAATACTGTGAAAACAAATTTTAATGGAAAACCTATAAAATTTGAGTATATTACAGTCTTTTTTACTTCCTTGAATCCAATTAAAATCTGATTTAAGATTGATTGAAAATGTTTGCTTATCATTAAAAACAAGAAAAATGGTAAAAAATATATAAATTCTGGGTTTTTTAAATGATGATAGTGATCTTTTATTGGTAAGATTGATAAAATATACTCTTTTTTACAATATATAAATATAGAAACTGTTGATGTTAAAATAAATGTTATAAAAAAAACTGATGTTATAAAACTATTAATTTTATTTTGTTCTTTATTAACTCTCCACTTAGGTATAAATTTAGAAGAAACCCCTCCGAGACCTAAATTAGTTAAAGGTGAAAAAAACTCAATAAAAGATATTGCTAATGCAAAAAAACCTAAAGACAATGTTGCGTTCATCAAATTATGAACCAAATAAACTCTAAATAATAAACCTAATATTTTTATTGTTATTTCTCCACTAAATGAAATAATAGACTGTTTAATTATATTTGTTTTATTGTCCATAAAATATATGTTTTATATAGAACATATAATATTTAAATTTTAATATGTTTTTTTTTGTTTTAGATTTATTGTACTTAATCCTTTTTGACACTCTTTTTTCTATTGTTAATAGTTTTTTTGTTGGATTAATTGATAATTCTTCTTTGTATCCTAAAAAAGAAATTTCTTTTCTTAATAAATATGATAAATCATTAATTTGTGATTCTTTTAATTCTTTTTTGTAGTTATTTAAGTTTTTTGTGTTTATTTTTTCTTTTATTTTTTTATGATGTTCTTGGTTTTCTTTGTTGAAAATTATTTTTTCATCATTTTTCATCATTTCTTCATAAAAATCAATATTTATATGACTACATATTTTCTTAATTTCTATTGTTGGGTTTTTTACTAAATCTTCATATCTAATCGTTAATACATCTTTATTTTTATATAGGTTTTTATAACATGTGAAATATGTTTTTATTACAACTGACACCCTATACAAAAAATAATTTTCTTTTCTTTTTTTAAACCATCTTGTTCTATATGAATTTGATATTGATAGAGGGTTTCTTATTAAAAAAATGAATTTTGGGTTTTTTATATTTTCTTTTAAAAATTTATAATGTAATGTGTTTGATGGGTTCTTTTCTCCTACTTTTTTTTCTTTTTCTTCTAATATTTTATTATAAAACTCTTCAAAAGATATTGTCCTATTAACACATATTTTTTTGTTTATTATTTTTCTATCTAAATAAATTTTTTGAGAATTGTTGTATAAGTGTAATATATATTTTTGTTTACTATAATTTAATTTTTTCCAATTAAGTGTTGATACTACAGGAATAATCCAAGATTCATTAATAAGTTTTATGCTTTTATTATTGTTAAGTATATTTCCTAATAATGTACTTCCTGATCTACTAAATGATAAAATAAAAAAATTACTCATTAAATTAAAAACATTTTATTTTTTTTACTCTTCTTGCGTGTCTTCCTCCTTCAAAATTTGTATTTATAAAGGTTACTATTATTTTTTCTATTTCTTCCCAATTTAAATATCGTGCTGGCATTGTTAAAATATTTGCATCATTATGTAATCTTGCTTGTTCAGCTATTTTTTCATTCCAACAAAGTGCTGATCTTATTTCCTGATGTTTATTTGCTGTCATATTAATTCCATTTCCTGTTCCACAAAATTGAATTCCTAATTCATTTTTATTATTAATTATACTTTTTGATAGTTTATGTGAAAAATCTGGATAATCTACACTTTCATTAGAATTACATCCAAAATCTTCTATAATAAACCCTTTTTCAATTAAAAATTTCTTTGTTTTTTCTTTGTAATCAAAACCTGCGTGATCACAAGCTATTCCTATTTTCATGTTTTTATATTTTATGTTAATTTCTCTATTTTTTTTGTGTAAATAATGTTAATTAAAATTTAATTATTTTTTATAATTATTTTTGTTTTTAATATTTTTTTTATACCTCAATTTCTTTTATTTTTTCTTTTATTTTTTTTTATTTTTTTTTATTGATATATTAACTAAATTACTAACACAATTAAATTGTTTTTTTTATATTTTTTTTTAACTTTTAATTATTAATTGTAATATTAACATTAATATAAATTTTGTTAAAATTTTTATAACATTCTGTTTTTCAGAATAATTAAATTAACATTTTTTCATATAATAGTTAATATTATTTAATATTTAATATAAACAAATTATTAATATATTAAATTTTAACACTGCTAACACCTATTATTATTACTATTATTATTCTTTTATTTTTTAAAATATTATATTAATATATATTATATGTTTATAACTTAAATTATATCAAAATAAACAACTTTATTTAAAATATTAATATTATTTATTTTAATCTTAATTTTATCTCCTAATTGATATTTTTTATTTTTATTAATTCCTCTTATACTAAAATCTTCTTTATTATAAACATATTTATCATCATACAAATTAGATATTTTTATTAATCCCTCACATTTATTTTCAATTATTTCAACATATATACCCCATTCTTTTATTCCAGATATTATACCATCATATATATTTTTTTTATGATTCTTTAAATATTTCATTTTCATATATTTAATAGATTCTCTTTCTGCTAATGTTGTATTTTTTTCCATTTTTGTAAGATGTTTACAAAGATCTTCTAATAAAAAAGAATTATTTTTTTTATTTAAAAAATCAAATAATATTCTATGTGTTAATAAATCTGAATATCTTCTAATTGGTGAAGTAAAATGAGAATAATAAGTAAAATTTAATCCAAAATGACCAATATTTTTACTACTATATGTAGCTTTAGACATTGATCTTAATATTAAAGTTTTTATAATATTTGAATAAGGTGTTCCTTCAATTTTATTTATTAAAAAGTTTATGGATAAATTTAAATTATTTAAGTTTAATTTATAATTTAATTTTTTTATAAAAGAATTTAAATTTTTAATTTTTTCAATATTAGGTTTTTCATGAACTCTGTATATAAAATTAGATGAGTATTTTAGTGTAAATTCTTTTGAAATTGTTTTATTAGTTAATAACATAAATTCCTCAATTAAAAAATTAGTTTCTAAAGGTTTTTTTAAAAATATTGATATAGGATTTTTTTCTTTGTCTAAAATGAATTTTTCTTCTGATTTTTTAAAATCAATAGAACCATTTTTTAATCTATTTTTTCTAAAAAAAGTAGATATTTTATTTAAAATTTGTAATTCTTCAAAGAAAGGTCCTTTTTTGGTTTCTAATATTTTTTGAGATTCCTCATACGAAAACCTTTTATTTGATTTAATTATTGTTTTTGAAATTTTATAATTTATTATTTCATATTTATTGTTTATTTCAAAAATTACAGAAAAACATAGTCGTTCTTTGTTTTCAATTAGAGAACATATATTATTAGAAAGTTTTTCAGGAATCATTGGAATAACTCTATCTACTAAATAAATTGAGTTAGATCTCTTTAAAGCTTCCTTATCTAAATCACTATCTTGTTTAATATAATGACTAACATCAGCTATATGAACTCCAACTTCAAAATTATTGTTTTTTAAAAAATCTACAGAAATAGCATCATCAAAATCTTTTGCATCATCAGGGTCAATAGTAAAAGTAGATTTGTTTATAAAATTTAATCTTTTATTTTTTTCTTCAATCGATATAGAATCAGTAATTTTAGAAAGGTCTGATAAAATTTTATTTGAAAATTCATGATTTAAATTATAATTATACAAAATAGAATCAATTTCAGTAACAGTATCATTAAGATTTCCAATAACTTTAATAATTTTGCCTATTGGATTTTTTTTGTCACTATCCCAATCATTTATTTTTACTAAAACCTTTTTATTATAAAATTTAGAAGAAATATTTTTTTGAGGAATAAAAATATCAAATGGAATGTTTCCATCAGGAACTATAAAACCATAAGAATCAGAACCTTCAAAAACACCAACAAAAAAATTTTTTTCTCTAGAAAGAACATTAATAACCTCTCCTTTAAATTTTGTTTTATTTTTTTTATAATATAGAAATTCAACAGTATCACCTTCTAAACAAAAAAAAGAAAAATCTTTTGGAATATAGACATCAAAATTTAAATCAGAAGACTTTACATATATTCCGGAATAATTACTGGAAACCACAGTTCCAATAGTTTGTTTTGCAATTAACAATAATTTATAAAAACCTCTCTTGTGTTCAACTAAAGCCTTTTCTTTTTCTAATAATATTAATACTTCAGATATTAAAACCTTTGTGTGATAATCTTTTATTTTTAAGATTTTACTAATTTGTTTATAGTTAAGAGGTTTATTAGGGTTTTTGTTTAATATATTTATAATTAATCCCTCTAAATTAGTTTTGTTAAAAAACTTCTTTTTCCTTTTATTTTTTTTATTAATCATTTAATTTAATAATATTGCTAAGATAATTTTCTTTTTATTCCATAAATGAAGAACATAAAAATTTTAATTATTATATTATTCACAATATTATTTGCCTCTTGTAGAAGCAAAAAAGAAGCGTCTTGTCCGTCTTTTGAGGATAAAATAATAGAGAAAAAATCTAAAAAAAAACCTAAATATGAAGTGGTAATATTAAAAGACGGAAAACGTATTAATAGAAAAAAAAGAAAAAATAAAAGAAACAAAAAAAACAGTTTGTTTAATAAAAAAATGTATTAAAAAATCACTAAGACTGGGTTAAAAACTACTCCAACACATACCTTATTAAAAATAAAGTATGTTTGAAAATAAATTTATATAATAATGCACAAAGAAGAGAGAAGTTTTTTTATTGGTTAATAATGTAAATAATAAAGAAAAGGATTTCTTATATAAAAACAACTTATATAATATTTTATTGCATTTATTTCAATATTTTCAGAAAAAAGTGGTTTCTTTTTTGGAACAATATATCATTCGATTTTCTAATAAAAAGTGTTTTACCTCAGTTTTAGTATTATTTTATTTAAAAATTTTTGGTATTTATTAGTTATGCTTTAGAAAAAAGGAGTTAAAAAAATTAAAGCATCTACGAAAGTAGATGCTTTATCTATAAGCTCCCCCTCTTGGGCTCGAACCAAGGACCCTCTGATTAACAGTCAGATGCTCTAACCAACTGAGCTAAGGAGGAATGTATTAAAAATAGTGAGCAATATTAACATTAATAAGATAATTAAACAATATATTTGTTAAAAAATTTTATATGAGCGTTTTAATAGTAGGGACAGTTGCTTTTGACAAAATTGAAACCCCTTTTGGAAAAACAGAAAAAACAGTAGGAGGAGCCGCTACCTATATATGTTTGTCCACTTCACACTTTACTAAAAAAATAAGTTTAGTTTCCATTGTTGGAGACGACTTCCCTTTAAATGACATAAAAAGCCTGGAAGAAAGAAACGTCAACACAAAGGGACTTCAAATAAAAAAAGGAGAAAAAACTTTTTTTTGGCATGGAAAATACCATAACAACATGAATTCCAGAGACACTCTAGAAACACAACTAAATGTTTTAGAAAATTTTGATCCAATAGTACCAGAAGAATTTAAAAAATCGGAATATTTAATGTTAGGAAATCTAATGCCTTCAGTACAAAAAAAGGTATTAAATCAAATGAAAATAAGACCAAAACTCATAGTTTTAGACACTATGAACTTTTGGATGGATAATTTCATGAATGATTTAAAACAATCATTAAAAGAGGTAGACGTCTTAACAATTAATGACGAAGAAGCCAGACAGCTTTCAGGAGAATATTCTTTAATAAAAGCCTCTCAGAAAATTTTATTAATGGGTCCAAAATATTTAATTATAAAAAAGGGGGAACACGGAGCTTTGTTGTTTGGAGAAAACGAAGTTTTTTTCTGTCCAGCGTTGCCATTAGAAGAGGTGTTAGACCCAACAGGAGCTGGAGACTCTTTCGCTGGAGGATTTATAGGACATATAGCCAAATCAGGAATAATTAATTTTGAAAACATGAAAAAAGCAGTAGTATATGGCACAGTATTAGCGTCATTTTCAGTAGAAAAATTTGGAACAGAAAAACTAAGGAAAATTGACAAAGAACAAATAAACATTAGGTATAGTAAAATAAAAAAACTAATGAGCGTTGATTTAAAATAATTGGTTTTTAGAAGAAACATTTTCTTCATACCATGAGTCGGAAATCAAGTTATTAGAATCAGCAGCTTCAACAGCTAAAATGTCACACCGGTTATTTTCTTTATTATCAGAATGGCCCTTAACCCAAACAAAAGAAACAAGATGTTTTTTATAAACTTTAAGAAAACGCTTCCACAAGTCTGAGTTTTTTTTGTTTTTATAATAGTTTTTCTCCCACTTAAAAACCCATCTTTTTTCAACAGCATCAACAACATATTTTGAATCAGAGTAAACAACAACAGTTGTGTTTATTTTTTTTAGTTTTTCTAATGATACAATTACACTTAAGAGTTCCATACGGTTATTTGTAGTAAGTTTATACCCCTGAGAAAACTCCTTTCTATAACTTCCTGAAATCATTACTATTCCGTAACCTCCGTTCCCAGGGTTTCCCCTTGCAGACCCATCAGTATATACAATTACACTCATTTTTTATAATATAAAAGAATAATTTTTTCTACAACTCTAGGAAAATGTTTTTTTTCTAAAAACTTTATTTTTTGCATTAAAGAATTCAGAGACTCATTTTTACTAAGATTACAACTTTTTTGAAAAACAATCCCTCCCTCATCATAATTTTTATTAACATAATGAATGGTAATACCACTAACACTATCGTTGTTTTTCAGCACTGATTTATGCACATTTTCACCATACATACCCCCACCTCCATATTTTGGAAGTAACGAAGGGTGTATATTAATAATTTTATCTTTGTAATTACAGATGATTCTTTCGGGAATTTTCAACAAAAAACCACATAAAACAATATAGTCAATTTTATTTTCACTCAACAAAAGATCAATCTTTTTGGAACCAACTAACTCTTTTTTAGAAAACAAAAAAACAGGAATTTTTTTTAGACCAAACCTATTTATCACCTTAGCATTTTTGTTGTTGCAGTATAAGTTTACCACCCTTCCAACAGGAGATTTAGAAAAATAATTAAATATATTTTCTGCGTTTGTACCATTACCAGAAGCGAAAACAGCAATCCTTTTCATTGTACAAAAATAAAGAAATCATAAAATAAACAAACGAATGTTAAAAGAGAAAAAAATAAAACTTGTGAGATATACAATAAATCTATTTATTTGCATATTATTAATATTAACAAAAAAAACAGACAATGTCAGATATTACAACAAAAGTTAAAGCAATAATAGTAGATAAATTAGGGGTAGATGAAGTTGAAGTTACAAACACAGCAAGCTTCACAGACGACCTAGGGGCAGATTCTTTAGATACAGTGGAATTGATTATGGAGTTTGAAAAAGAGTTTGACATACAAATTCCAGACGACCAAGCAGAAAAAATAAGCACAGTAGGAGACGCTATTACTTTTATAGAATCCGCATAAAAATGAACAAAAGGAGAGTTGTTGTTACAGGAATTGGAGCTTTAACCCCTATAGGGAACAACTTAAATGACTACTGGAAAAATCTAAAAGCAGGAGTAAGTGGAGCGGATTATATTAAAAATTTTAATGCAGAAAACTTTAAAACTAAATTTGCTTGCGAGATTAAAAATTTCAATGCAAATGATTTTTTAGACAGAAAAGAAGCTAGAAAACTAGATGTTTTTAGTCAATACGCTCTTGTTGTTGCAGAAGAAGCTATTAAACATTCTAAAATTAACATAGAAGAAATTAAAAGTGAACGCGCTGGAGTAATATGGGGATCAGGAATTGGAGGGATGTTTACTTTTTTTAATGAATCAGTTAACTTTGCAAAAGGCAATGGAACCCCAAGGTTTAACCCTTTTTTTATACCAAAGTTAATTTCTGATATTCCAGCTGGACACATATCAATAAAATATAAATTAACAGGACCTAACTTTACAACAGTATCAGCCTGCGCTTCGTCTACAAACGCAATTATTGACGCATATAATTATATAAAATGGGACAAAGCAGATTTATTTGTTTCAGGAGGATCAGAAGGTTGTGTTTATCAACCTGGAATAGGAGGTTTTAATGCAATGATGGCTTTGTCTACAAGAAATGAAAGCCCTAAAACAGCTTCACGTCCTTTTGATAAAAATAGAGATGGTTTTGTTATGGGAGAAGGAGCGGGAGCTTTAATACTAGAAGAATATAATCACGCAATCTCTAGAGGAGCTACTATATATGCTGAAATAGTAGGAACAGGACTAACAGCAGACGCTCATCACATTACCGCTCCGCATCCAGAAGGAGAAGGAGCTAAGAATGTAATGAGATTAGCGATAGAAGAAGCTGGAATAAAAACCACAGAAGTAGATTATATTAATGTACACGGCACATCAACACCTTTAGGAGACATAGCAGAAACAAAAGCAATAAAATCACTTTTTGGGGATCACGCTTATAACTTAAATATAAGCTCAACTAAATCAATGACAGGACACTTGTTGGGAGCCGCGGGAGTTGTAGAAGTTATAGCTTGTATTATGGCTACACAAACAAATATTGTACCCCCAACAATAAACCATAAAACACCTGATCTAGAGATAGACCAAAAACTTAACTTAACATTAAACAAGTATCAAAACAAAACAGTTAATTATGCATTAAGCAACACATTTGGCTTTGGAGGACACAACGCATCAGTTCTGATAAAAAAATATCAAAAAGAAGAAGATTAAAAAATTAATACTAAAATTATTTAAGAAAGAAAAAAGTTATTATAGTGTAGCTTATACCCATAGTTCTTTTAACCCTAAGGAAAATTATGAAAAACTTGAGTTTTTAGGAGATTCAATATTAAACCTTATTGTTAGTGATTACTTGTTTTGCAACTATACTGAAAAAGACGAAGGGTTTTTTTCAAAACAAAAATCTTATATAGTATCAAGAAAAAATCTTAACAAAATATCAAAAGAAATAATTGATAGAAAAAAAATCAAACATAAACTAAGAAAAATTACAGATAACATATATGGAAACATATTAGAAGCATTAGTGGCTGCTATTTATCTAGAAAAGGGATATGATTCATCAAAACTGTTTGTTATAAACAATATAATCAAACAAACAAAAACACACAATACACACATAGATTACAAAAGTAAAATTATAGAGTGGGCTCAAAAAAAAGAAAAAAAAATAAAGTTCATTAATAAAAAAACTAAAGGACCAGAACACATGAAACAATATTATATTGAATTATTTGTTAACAATAAGAAGGTTTCTGATAGTTGGGGGTTTACAAAAAAATCAGCAGAACAAAAATCTTCAAAAATTGCATATAAAACTGTAAATTAGCGTTACATGATTAAGAACTTAAAAATAGAAACAGACGGGAAAATAGATTTTTTAATTTTAGCTATTAATTCTCACATAAAATCATACAAAATCTGCTGGCATATAAATAAAAAACTAAATTTAAATTTAATTAAAAACAAAGATCACATATTAAAAAATAAAAAAAAGTTTTTTGAAAGGTTTTCTTATTTTAACAAAGAAAAAGAGATAAAATATGATGTAATTTCAAATCACTCACAATCTGGATATTTAGACATAAAACATAAAAGCGTAAATTATTTTATGATAGTTAGAGGTGGGGTATATAAAAAAGAAAAAATAATCAAAAAATTAAATACAATTACAGATATTCTATTAACATTCGAGTTAAATTTAAATAATATAAATTCAATAGAACCGTTTATACTTTATGATTAATAAAACAAAAATAGTAGCAACAATTGGACCTTCATCATCTTCTAAAGAAGTTTTGAGAAAAATGATATTAAGAGGTGTTAATGTTTGCAGAATTAACTTTTCTCATTCTACTCACTATGAAGCAAAAAAAATTATTGATACAATTAAAGACATTAATAAAGAATTACATGTGCATACTGCAATACTAGCAGATTTACAAGGCCCAAAAATAAGAGTTGGGAAATTAGAAAAAGAAATTATATTAAGAAAAGGGGGTGTAGTTTTTTTTGACACTAAAAACAACAACAAAAAAGGTGTTTTTATTGACTATCCTAAATTTGCAAAAGAGGTTAAAAAAGGAGATAGAGTTTTATTGGATGACGGTAAAATATCTTTAACAGTATTAGACACAAACAATATAAATCGGGTAAAATTAAAGGTTGTTTTTGGAGGATTATTAAAATCTAAAAAAGGAGTTAATTTGCCAAACACAAAAATCTCACTCCCATGTATAACCAATAAAGATAAAAAAGACTTACAATTTATCCTGAAAGAAAAAATAGAGTGGATTGGACTTTCTTTTGTGCGAGAATCTAATGATGTAAAAAAATTAAAAAAAATAATTAAACAAAACAAAAAGTCCGAAGCTTTAGTTATATCTAAAATTGAAAAACCAGAAGCAATTTTAGAAATTGATAATATTATTAAATATTCTGATGCAATTATGGTTGCTAGAGGAGACTTAGGGGTAGAAGTACCACTTCATAAAATTCCTGTATATCAAAAAATGATAGTAGAAAAATGTATACAAAAATCTAAACCCGTAGTAATAGCAACACAAATGTTAGAAAGTATGACAGACAACTTGTCAGCTACTAGAGCTGAGGTTAATGATGTCGCCAATTCAGTAATTGATGGAGCAGACGCAATGATGTTAAGTGGAGAAACCTCTGTTGGAAAACACCCACTTCGAGTTGTTGACACAATGAGAAAAGTTATTAAGGATGTAGAAAGAAGTAGACATAGTATTTCAAAAAAACCTAACAAAATTGATTTAGATATACATCAAAGATATTTATCAGACGCTATATGTGCTAGCGCCTCTAAAATTTCAGACCATGTAAAAGCAAAAGCTATAATAACAGCAACATATTCAGGATATAATACAATAAAAACATCTAGCTATAGACCTAATGCTTATATTTATGCTTTCACTAATCACCACACAATACTAAACACACTTAGTTTAGTTTGGGGGGTACAAGCTTTTCACTATGAAGGTGGAGATACAACTGACATAACAGTTATGGAAACACAAAATATTCTAAAACAAAGTAAAATAGTCAAAAAAGGAGATTATGTTGTTAATATTGCAAGTATGCCCGCTGAAGATAAAGGAATGACAAACATGATGAAGATAAGTAAAATAAAATAATTAAAATATGATAAATATAGATTTGTTATCTGAAATTTGTGAAGCAGCCGGGGCTCCCGGACACGAACAAAGAGTAAGGGAGATTGTTATTAGAGAGGTAAAACCACTAGTAGATAAAATAAGAATAGATAATTTAGGAAATGTTATTGCAATAAAAAAAGGTCATAAAGATAAAAAAGTGATGATAGGAGCGCATATGGACGAAATAGGATTTATAGTAACCCATATTGATGATAACGGATTTATATTTTTTCATACATTAGGGGGGTTTGATCCAAAAACCCTTACATCTCAAAGAGTAATTATTCATGGAAAAGAAGATATAGTTGGAGTTATGGGATCTAAACCAATACATTTGATGTCTCCTGAAGATAGAAATAAGGTTCCAAAAATTAAAGATTATTTTATTGATACAGGAAGAAGTAAAAAAGATATTGAAAAAATTGTTTCAATTGGCGACACTATCACTAGGCAAAGAGAGTTAATAGAAATGGGAGAATGTATAAATTGCAAGTCTTTAGATAATAGAGTTTCTGTTTTTATTTTAATAGAGATGTTTCGTGAAATGAAACACACACCACCATATGATGTTTATGGAGTTTTTACTGTCCAAGAAGAAATAGGAATTAGAGGAGCTAATGTTTCATCAATGGATATTAATCCTGATTTTGGATTTGGCCTTGATACAACCATAGCTTTTGACACACCTGGAAGCTCTAAAAGAGAACAAGTTTCATCTTTAGGAAAAGGAGCTTGTATTAAAGTAATGGACTCCTCAACGATATGTGATTATAGAATGGTATCATATATGAAAGAGATTGCTAAAAAGAAGAAGTTAAAAACACAATTAGAAATTTTACCAGCTGGAGGAACTGATACTTCAGGAATACAACGAATGAACCCAGGAGGATGTATAGCGGGAGCTGTTTCCATACCAACCAGACATATACATCAGGTTATTGAAATGGTTCATAAAAAAGATGTTAGAGACTCTATAGATTTATTGCGTAATTGCGTAGAAAATCTTGATAATTATGATTGGAAGTTTAAATAAAAAACACTAAATATCAATTGTGTTTTCTACAAAAAAAGATCATAAGTTTTTAATTTATAATTAGAAACAATAATTCCTATCCAAGAAATAAACATTGATAATATAAGGCAACTTTTGATTAATAATATTCTTTTATTTTTTGTTTTGTTTAATAATAATATATAACTTAACAAGTAAACATTAGACATAATAAATGTAATCACCCCATTATTATTATAAAAATATGATTTTTTTATTTCTCCTCTAGATAAAAAAACCCAAGACCTACTTAGTCCACAAGATCCACATTCAATATTTTTTATTTTTTTAAATTGACAAGAATAATTTAATTGTTTATTAAAAAAATATATAGATTCATTTTTTACTTTAGAAAAATAACAAACAAACAAAACGCAAAATACTAAAACAGCTGTTGTATGAAAAATTAAGTTAACAAAAAATCTATAAAAAAATAAGAGGTTCAAATTTTTTTTAATTAGAAGAGTTGAAAACTTCAATTAACGGATAAACATAATATAAACCAATCCAAGAAATTAACAATTGTAGAATAAAAGAAAATATAACCCCACCATTTTTATTTTTTTGAAATAATGATATAATTAAACCAATAGGACTTAGAATACTAACAACCCCAAGTGTAAAAACTCCAATATAAATATTTATTAATACTAACAAAGTCCAAATACCAGCAGAAGCTCCAGCTATTCCTAATCCAATACAAGGGCAGATACAACTCGTTAAAAGACCTATAATTATTAGTGCTAACGCATATATACCAAAACCCCCTGAAACAGAAGCAACAACAGCTACACCTCCACCAAGTATATACCAGTTTATTTTAGAAAATTGTTGGATACCAGAGGTGTTTTCTTTCTCTATCATCTATTAATTTTTATAGCAATATACAAATAAATGAAACAATTTAATTAAATTGTTTTAAAAACCTTATATCATTTTCATAAAACAACCTTAGGTCAGTGATTTCGTTTATTAACATCGCAATTCTTTCTATTCCCATTCCAAAAGCATATCCTGTATATTTTTCGGAGTTAATACCACAATTTTCTAACACATTAGGGTCAACCATACCACATCCTAAAATTTCTAACCAACCAGTTCCTTTAGTGATTCGATAGTCAGACTCGTTTTTTAAACCCCAATAAATATCAACTTCTGCGGATGGCTCAGTAAAAGGAAAAAATGAGGGTCTAAATCTTATTTTAGAATTTTCTCCAAACATTTCTTTAACAAAATACAATAAGATTTGTTTTAAATCAGCAAAGTTAACATCAGTATCTACATATAAACCTTCAATTTGATGAAAAATACAATGAGACCTAGCAGAAATAGATTCATTTCTATAAACCCTTCCAGGAGACAAAATTCTAATAGGAGGTTGTGATTTTTGCATATACCTTACTTGTACTGATGAGGTGTGAGTTCTAAGTAAAAAATCAGGATCCCTTTGTATAAAGAATGTATCTTGCATATCCCTAGCTGGATGATTTTCAGGCAGATTTAGAGCGGAAAAATTATGCCAATCATCCTCCACTTCTGGCCCATCAGACAGTGTAAAACCAACACTTTTAAAAATATTAACAATTTTATTACGAGTTATCGATATAGGATGTCTACTTCCTAAATTATTTAATGAAACAGGTTTTGTTAGATCAAAATCATTTAAACCTTCTTTTTTTACAAAACTATTTTTATAATCATCAATTTTTTCTTGAACTAATTTTTTAAAATTATTTATAGCAACCCCAAATTCTTTTTTTTTATCAACAGGAACATCTTTAAATAAAGAAAAAAAAGAGTTTAGAATTCCTTTTTTACCTAAGTATTTAATCTTAAAATCATTTAACTCTTTTTCACTCTTTGGTATAAACTTACTTACATTTAACACCTCTTTTTGAATACTATCTAACATTGTTATAATATTTATTTATATTTGCTACTAATATTTTTACAAATTAAAAAAATATTTCACACAAATCATGAAAAAAAAAGGACTTAAAATAATTAACCAATTAATATTTTTTTTATTTATTAGTTTATTTTTATACTCTTGTGAAAAACAAATAGACACAATTGGTATTATTAAAGTTGTTAAATCCAATGGACAATCTTTACAAGGAGCTACTGTAAAACTAAATCAAACAAACACACTACCAGGCACTGATCCTATTTCTGGACTATCTCAAACCAAACAAACTGATATTAACGGGAAAGCTCAATTTTATTATCAAAATGAAGCTATATTAGATGTTTTAGTAACAACAAACATAGGTAATGAATTATATGAAGGTAGTGGTGTTATTAGACTCCTTAGAGGCAAAACAGAAGAAGTCACAATAGAAGTTGTAAAACAATAATCTATTCAAAATATTTTAATACGGCTCTTTTCATTAATAATTTTTGACGAGAAGAACTTAGTTTTTCTTGACTTTTAATTTCTTCGTAATGTGGCCACCCATCCTTGTCAACACTTTTAAATTTATAATATCCATACTGACTTAATAATTTACAAGTTGCTATATGAAGTAAGTAAGTTTTTTCTTCTTTATCAAAAGACCTAACTCCCTGCCCAAGTTCTTGAACACCAATTAAAAATAAAATAGACTTTAATGATAACTCTTCTTCAAAATTCTCTTGTAATTTTAAGACTAATTGATTCCACTTTTTTTCTATATTTTCCATAAAAGCAAAAATATTAATACTATCTTTACTTTTATGAATTATATAGATATTATTATAACTCTTCTTGTTTTCATTTATTCATACAAAGGGTTTAATAGGGGTTTTGTTAAAGAAATAATATCTTTTTTTGCTATTATCCTAGGTTTATATGCGTCCATTAGGTTTTCCCACTATATAGAAGAAATTATGTTAGAAAATTTTGATATTCAAAAAACAACACCAATAATATCTTTTATTATAGTTTTTATTTCAGTATTCTTAACTCTTAAAATATCAGCATATATTATTAGTAAAATAGTTAAAGCTTTAAAGATTAACACTCTAAACAGGATATTTGGGTTGTTATTCGGAGGATTAAAAATAATTTTCATCTCTTCATTTTTAATATTTGAAATAGAACATATTGAAAATAATTTTGGAAATATAATTCCTAAAAAACAAAAAAAAGAGTCTTTTTTATATTCACCATTATCAAAATTATTACCACAAATAAAAATAATTAATTCTGATAAAAAACACTATAATTCAACAAAAATCAAAGAAAAATTAAAAGAAATAAAAAACACAATAAACTCTAGTCCAGAATAGCTTTAATAGCCGGCATTTCACCACCCTCAAGAAATTTTAACATAGCTCCTCCCCCAGTGCATACATAACTAATATCATTATAAAGATTAAATTTTTTTAAAGCACTAATAGAGTCTCCACCACCTACTAAAGAAAAAGCTCCATATTTAGTTGCTTCACATATTGCTTCTGCAATTTTTCTAGTGCCCAACTCAAAACTACTCATTTCAAAAACACCCATAGGTCCATTCCAAATTATTGTTTTAGAATTTTTAATAACTTTAGTAAAACTAGAAATAGACTCTTTGCCTAAATCAAGGCCTATTTGATTATTAGGGATATTCCTTATATTAGAAAAACTTAGATTAGATTTATCTTCAAAAGAATTTGCATTTAATGAATCTGTAGGGAATAACAGGTTAACACCTTTATCTTGAGCTATTTTGATTATCTTTTTTGACACATCTAATTTTTCTAACTCGACTATGGATTTACCAACTTCTCCACCCATTGATTTTATAAAAGTATAAGCCATACCTCCCCCTACGATTAAATTATCAACTTTGTCTAATAAAGAAATGATTACGTCAATTTTACTAGAAACTTTAGCACCACCAATGATAGCGGTTAGAGGTTTTTTACACATAAAAACAGATTTCTTTAAGTTTTTCAACTCTTTTTCAAATAACAATCCAAAGTATTTTTTGTTTGGAAAAAATTTAGCTATTGTAGAAGTTGAAGCGTGATCCCTATGAGATGTTCCAAAAGCATCATTAATATATATATCAGCAATTTCAGAAAGTTTTCTTGCAAAACTTAAATCACCGTTTTTTTCCTCACTATAAAATCTTAAATTTTCCAATATTAAAATTTCACCAGGAATTAAATTATTTACAGCATTATTTACATTAACACCAAAACAATCATCAACAAAAGAAACATTTACTTTAAATAATTTTGAAACTGTAGAAACCAAATGTTTTAATGAAAACTTTTCTTCTTTATTTTCAGGCCTTCCTAAATGTGAGATTAGAATAATCTTCGCTTTGTCATGAATTAATTTTTTTATAGTTGAAGAACACGCTTCTATTCTACTTGTATCAGTAATTTCATTTTTTTCATTTAATGGTACATTAAAATCTACCCTTACAAGAACAGTTGTGTTGCTGAAATTTTTATTTATAATACTTTCCATAAATGCAAAAATAAACAAAGTATAAAATCAGACGAAAGAATTATTTAAAAATAGTAAATTTGACATAAATTAGATGGTAAAATTTAAAGAAATAGAAGGTAATGAAAAAGCAAAAGAATACCTAATAAATTCTGTAAAAAACAACAGAATATCACATTCTCATTTGTTTTTAGGTAAAGCAGGCACATCAAAATTATTATTATCTTTAGCGTACGCGCAGTATATTTCATGTTTAAATAGATTAGACAAAGATTCATGTGGGGAGTGTTCTTCATGTATAAAATACTCAAAATTAACACACCCAGACTTACATTTAATTTTTCCTGTTATTTCAACAAATAACATTAAAAAACCAATATCTGACAATTTTATAAACGAGTGGAGGCAACTGGTGTTAGACAACCCTTTTTTAAATATTAGCCACTGGGCAAACTTTCTTCATCAAGAAAAAGGATCATTAAAAACACCATATATATACACACAAGAATCAGATAAATTACAAAAGAAAATAAGCTTAAAAAATTATGAATCAAAATACAGAGTTATTTTGATTTGGATGCCAGAAAAATTTCAAATAACCACTTCAAATAAATTATTAAAAATTATAGAGGAACCTCCAAGAAATAATATTTTTATTTTAGTATCTGAAAACACAGAGTCTATTTTAGACACAATTTTATCAAGAGTTCAGTTAACAAAAATAAAAGATTTTACATGCCAACAGAAAATAAAGATTTTAAATAACAAATTCACAGAAGAAAATACCGAAACTATTAGTGAAATTATTAATAATAATCATGGAGATTTAGGAGATTCAATTAATTTTATAAATAAAAAATCAAATAATATTTCATATATGAATTATTTTATGGAATGGATGAGATTGTGTTATTCAACAAACCTTTATGAAACAAAATTATGGGTCGATAAACTTTATACACAAGGAAGAAATTGTCATATTGAATTATTAAAATACAGTTTGGAAACAATAAGAAAATGTTTAGTTTTCAAATATAAAGATGTTAAAATTAACAACATAAATAAGCAAGAGTTAGATTTTATAAAAAAATTCCATATCTTTATTCATCAAGGAAATATTTATAAAATAGTAAAAGGATTAGAAGATAGTATTGGTTATATTGAAAGAAACGCAAACTCTAAAATTATTTTTTATGAATTATCAATTCAGTTCATGAGATGGTTAAAATTAAAATTAGATGAAAAAAAATAAAATTTTTAATCATGAGTTGTAGTAGTTGTAATGGTTGCTCATCATCAGAAAAAAGGGGATGTGGAACTAGTTCAGTCTTTAATTGGCTTGCTGGTGTAGATGATTTAAAGACTAGTAAACATAGGAACTTAGTCGAAGTACAATTTAAGAATAATAGAAAAGGGTATTTTGAGAACACACAAAATATTAAGTTATCTGAGGGAGATTTGGTTACAGTTGAAGTAGAATCAGGGTATGATGTTGGAAAAATAAATCTAATAGGGGAGATTGTTTATTATCAAATCAAAAGAAAAAAAATAAACACAAGTACAAACCCTTTAAAGAAAATATATAGAGAAGCTAAAGAAAATGAAATTAATAATTATGAAAGATTAATTGATTTAGAAACTGTAATAGTAAAAAAAGCAAAAAAGATTATATATAAACATAATTTAGAAATGAAATTAGTGGATGTTGAGTATCAAGCGGATAACACTAAAGCAGTTTTTTATTATACCGCAGAAAAGCGAGTAGATTTTAGAGGGTTAATAAAAGATTTTTCAAAAGAGTTTAAGATGAGAATTGAAATGAAGCAAATTGGAGTGAGACAGGAGTCTGCAATGGTTGGGGGTATTGGAAGTTGTGGAAGAGAATTATGTTGTTCTACTTGGATGACAGAATTCCCTCCAGTTTCAACGTCTTCTGCTAGATACCAACAACTTTCTATTAACCCTCAAAAAATATCAGGACAATGTGGTAAATTAAAATGTTGTTTAAATTTTGAATTAGATTCATATTTAGACTCTCTAAAATTATTTCCCAAATCCAATAAAACATTAAAAACAAAAAAAGGAGATGCGAAACAAATAAAAATAGATGTATTTAAAAGAACTTTACAATATGTATATAAAAACAATGATCCAGGAATTTATGAAATTTCATTAGCACAAACACTAAAGATAATTGAAGAAAACAAAAAAGGTAATATACCAGAATCTATTGAAGAAATTTTAATTAATAAAGATAAAATTAAATGAATAAAATATATATATGTTTTTTATTGTTACTCATAATAATTTCTTGCAATGAAAATAAAAAAGATTATTATACATTTCCAAATCAAAAATGGAATACAGACTCAATAATAGTATTTGATGTTGAAAATCATGACACCATTAATTTATCAAATATACAGTTGTCAATTAGACACACCACTTCATACTCCTATCAAAATTTAATATTATTTCTTCATCACTATAATAAAGGTATTAAAATCTATACAGATACATTAAATATAGATCTGTCAATGGATAATGGAAGTTGGATTGGAAATGGTAAAAGTGATATTAGAGAATTAATATTTACAAATGATAAAAGTAGAATTTTCAAAAGCGGAATTCATACAATTAAACTAGAGCTAGCGATGCGAGAGAATAATAACATAGAAATTAGTGAATTAAAACATATTTCAGATATTTCGGTAAATATATTTAATAATGAATAAAAATAAAGTTATATTAATATGGACCATTTGTATAAGCCCTTTTATATTTTTTATGGTTCTAATGTGTTTTGTAAAATATAACACTATTACAGATAAACCCAATATTGGTAATGATTTAGAAAGTGATATTATATATTTTTCAGATCTTGAAAACCCTAAAAATAATCTTTCAACTATCATATATTCTTCTGATGGGGTTATTTTAGGGGAATATTATAGAGAAAACAGATCAAAAATAAATTATAATGAAATATCACCTGTATTGATAGACGCTTTAATCTCCACAGAAGATATAAGATTTAGAAAACATTCTGGTATTGATGTAAGATCATTATTTAGAGCTGTATATGGCTTAATTATTGGCAGTCAATCATCTGGAGGCGCTAGCACAATTACTCAGCAATTGTCAAAAATGTTATTTACAAAAAAACCATCAACAGGGTTTCAAAGAGTAAAACAAAAACTAAAGGAATGGGTAGTAGCAATTGAATTAGAAAAAAGATATTCTAAAAATGAGATTATTTCTATGTATTTAAATAGGTTTGATTGGATAAATCAAGCTGTTGGAATTTCTTCAGCCAGTAAAGTTTATTTTAATACAACACCAATAAAACTAAACATTAATCAATCTGCAGTATTAGTTGGTATGTTAAAAAACCCATCACTATATAATCCAAAAAGGAATCCAGAAGGGGTTAAAAATAGAAGAAATGTTGTTTTGTATCAAATGTATAAAAATAAAAAAATAAATAAAAATGAATTTGATTCTTTAAAAACAATACCAATACAGCTAGACTTCCAAAAAGTAGATCACAATGAGGGGCCAGCACCGTATTTTAGAGAGCAGTTGAGAGAAATGTTAAAAAAATGGTGTAATGAAAATAAAAAACCAAATGGAGAATATTATAATTTATACACTGATGGATTAATAATCAATACAACAATTGATTCTAGAGTTCAAAAACACGCTGAAAATGCAGTTAGAAATCATTTAACAGAACATCAAAAAAAGTTTTATGAACAATGGGATGGAGTTAAAAACGCTCCATTTCCAAGTAATTTTTCAAAAAAACAGATTGATGAAATAATTTTTAAAGGAATATATAGGTCTGATCGCTATCAAAAGTTAAAATCACAAGGAAAATCTAATGATGAAATTCTGAGAATTTTTAATAAAAAAGTTAAAACAAAATTATTTTCTTGGAATGGAGAAATTGACACAGTTATTTCTCCTAGAGACTCGGTAATATATAATAAGTTTTTTATACATACAGGATTGATAAGTATGGATCCAAATAATGGACATGTTAAAGCTTATGTAGGTGGTATTAATCATAAATTTTTTAAATATGATCATGTTTTAAGTGGAAGAAGGCAAGTTGGATCAACATTTAAACCTTTTTTATATGCATTAGCAATTCAAGAAGGAATGAAACCTTGTGATAAAATTTTAAATACACCAGTAATATTTAACTCAGAAAAATGGGGAATTGGAAGAGACTGGATTCCTAAGAACACAACTACAGAATTTGACGGACTTAATTTACCCTTAAAGTTTGGTTTAGCTAACTCTATTAATATAATGACAGCTTATATTATGCATCAGTATGGACCTAAACCTGTAGTCGATATAGCTAGAAAAATGGGTGTTACCTCAACATTACAAGCTGTTCCATCAATATGTTTAGGGACATTTGATTTATCTGTAAAGGAAATGGCAGCAGCTTATTCAGTTTTTGTAAATCAAGGAGTGTATAATGAACCAATATTTATTAAAAGTATTGCAGATAAAAATGGAGTTATTTTAGAACAGTTTTATTCACAAACAAGAGAAGTACTAGATGAAAAAACATCCGCAGTGATGGTTCAATTATTAAAATCGGTTGTTACAGGGGTATTTAACCAAGATGTATATAATAGATCTGAAAATGGACATGGTACTAGAGGAACTGCAGTTAGTTTAAGAGGAAGTAAATATAATTTAAAATCTGAAATAGGAGGAAAAACAGGTACTACACAAAATTATTCTGATGGATGGTTTGTGGGAATAACCCCTAATTTAGTTACTGCTATATGGAACGGTTGTGACGATCGATCTGTACATTTTAGAAATTATTTAGGTTATGGAGGTAGTATGTCATTACCAATTTTTGGATATATGATGAGGTATATTTATGATGATGATGAAATAAAAGATATTACTGAGCAAGACAAGTTTCAGTATAATAGTAATTATATACATAGATGGTCACAATCCCAAATGAATTGTAATCAACCGGATTTAAATCCAGATGTAGATTTTGACAAAGAAGAATTTTAAGTATGATAAATAAAAAAGTAGATAATATAGAAAAAGCTCTTGATGGAGTAAAAAGTAACATGACATTTATGTTTGGAGGATTTGGGCTCTCTGGAATTCCAGAAAACGCTATATCAGAATTATCAAAAAAAGATATTTATGGTTTAACTTGTATTTCAAACAATGCTGGTATTGATGATTTTGGATTAGGACTATTATTAAAAAGAAAACAGATAAAAAAAATGATATCTTCATATGTTGGAGAAAATGGTGAGTTTGAGAGACAAATGCTTTCAGGAGAATTAGAAGTAGAGTTAATACCTCAAGGTAGTTTAGCAGAAAGGTGTAGAGCTGGCGGAGCAGGAATTCCTGCTTTTTTTACACCAGCAGGGTATGGTACTGAGGTAGCTATTGGTAAAGAAGTAAGAGATTTTAATGGTAAACCTCATATTTTAGAATCATCTCTTAAAGCAGACTTTTCTTTTATTAAAGCATGGAAAGGAGACACAGCTGGTAATTTAATATATAAAGGAACAGCACGTAATTTTAATCCACTTATGGCAATGGCTGGAAAGATAACTATAGCCGAAGTTGAAGAATTAGTATTACCTGGAGAATTAGATCCAAATGAAATTCATACTCCTGGAATTTTCGTGCAAAGAATATTAGAAGGAAAAAAATTTGAAAAAAGAATAGAACAATTAACAATAAGAAAAAAATAAATGTCTTTAGATAAACAACAAATAGCACAGAGAATAGCTCAAGAATTAAGACATAATATGTATGTAAATTTAGGTATAGGTATACCAACATTAGTAGCAAACTATATACCAGAAAACATTGATATTGAGTTTCAATCTGAAAATGGCATATTAGGAATGGGACCATTTCCATTTGAGGGTGAAGAAGATCCAGACTTAATAAACGCAGGTAAACAAACCATCACTACAATGCCTGGAGCTGTTATATTTGATTCAGCAACATCTTTTGCAATGATAAGAGGTAACCATGTAGATCTTACAGTATTAGGAGCTATGGAAGTATCAGAAAATGGAGATATAGCAAATTGGAAAATACCTGGAAAAATGGTTAAAGGAATGGGTGGAGCTATGGATTTAGTTGCTTCAGCAAAGAATATAATTGTAGCAATGATGCATACCAATAGAGAGGGAGAAAGTAAGATTTTAAAGAAATGTACCTTGCCAATTACAGGAGTTAATTGTGTAAAAAAGATAGTAACGAATTTATCTGTTTTAGAAGTTACAGATAATGGTTTAAAACTCTTAGAAAGAGCTCCTGGTGTAAGTGTGGAGGAAATAATAAAAGCTACAAAAGCTAATTTAATTATAGAAAATAAAGTTCCTGAAATGAAGTTTTAATTTAAAATTTCAGTTAATAAAGAAATTTGTTTTTTCACAGGTTTTTTCTCATATAAAATAGAGTATACCGCTTGGGTTATTGGCATTTCTATTTTAAGTTTTTCATTTATCTCAGTGATACACTTTACCGCATAATATCCTTCCGCAATCATTTTTAATTTTAATTGAGCAGATTTAACACTATATCCCCTACCAATCATTTCACCAAAAGTTCTATTTCTACTAAATTGAGAATATGCTGTTACCAGTAAATCTCCTAAATATGCTGATTCTTTAATATCTCTTTCTATTGGATGTACACCATCTAGAAAACGTTTAATTTCTCTAATAGCATTAGAAACTAAAACAGCTTGAAAATTATCTCCATATCCTAAACCATGACATATTCCAGATGCAAGAGCAACTACATTTTTTAGTACTGATGAATATTCTGTTCCATATATATCATCAGACACAGTTGTTTTAATATATCTTCCTTTAATTGAATTTGCAAACAACTCAGCTTTTTTTAAATCTCCACAAGCAATGGTTAAATAAGACAATCTTTCTAAAGCAATTTCTTCTGCATGACAAGGCCCAGTGATTACACCAATATTTTCATATGGAACTAGAAATTTGTTATAAAGAAAATCTCCTATTATTGTATTGTTTTCAGGGACAATTCCTTTAATAGCGGAAATCACCACTTTATCTTTTATTGAAATAGTTAAATTATTTAATGTAGATTTTAAAAATACCGAAGGAACAGCTAAGACTATATATTCTGAATTTTTTACAATTTCATTAATATCAGAACTTATAACCAATTTTTCTTTTTTTAATTTTGCATCTGCAATATAATTTGGATTGAATCCATAAGTATTAATATGTTTTATAGCATCTTCATTCCTCATCCACCAATTTACAGAATCAACATTTTCACATAACATTTTAATAATAGAAGTAGCCCAACTACCCCCTCCTATAACACCTATTTTTATGTTGTTTTTCAAAATTTTAATCTTCAGAATTTTGCTTTTTTTCTAATTTCATTTGTGGGAAAAATAACACATCTTGTATTGAATTACTGTTTGTCATAATCATACTTAATCTATCAATTCCAATACCCAAACCAGCTGTTGGAGGCATTCCATATTCTATAGCTTTAAGGAAATCTTCATCCAATACCATTGCTTCTTCATCTCCTCTTTTTCCAAGATCTAATTGTTCTTCAAATCTAGATCTTTGGTCAATTGGGTCATTCAATTCAGAAAAAGCATTGCAAATTTCTTTACCATTGCAAATAGCTTCAAATCTTTCTACTAAACCTTCATGTGTTCTATGTTTTTTAGCTAAGGGAGACATTTCTACTGGATAATCTATAATAAAGGTAGGTTGAATTAACTGACCCTCACACTTTTCTCCAAATATTTCGTCAATTATTTTTCCTCTCCCCATTTTATTATCTACTTCAACACCTAATTTCTTAGCAGTTTCAAACATTGTTTTTTCGTCCATTTTAGAAATGTCAACACCAGTAAAATGTTCTATAACTTCATACATAGTAAATCTTTTCCACGGTCTTTTAAAATTGATTAAATTTTCACCTACCTGAAATTTCGTTTTTCCATGTAAATCTATTGCAATTTTCTCTACCATTTCTTCCACTAAATCCATCATCCAATTGTAGTCTTTATAAGCAACATAAAGCTCCATTTGTGTAAATTCAGGATTATGAAAACGACTCATTCCTTCATTTCTAAAGTCTTTAGAAAACTCGTATACACCATCAAAACCACCAACAACTAATCTTTTCAAATACAATTCATTAGCAATCCTTAAATACAATTCCATATCTAAAGTATTGTGATGAGTCTTAAATGGACGAGCTGCTGCTCCACCGTAAAGTGGTTGTAAAATAGGGGTTTCTACCTCTAAATACCCTTTATTATTTAAATAAGAACGCATAGAATTTGTAAGCTGTGTTCTTTTAATAAAAACATCTTTAACTTCTTGATTTACTACTAAATCTACATATCGCTGCCTATATCTTTTTTCAGGATCAGTAAAAGAATCATGAATAGTACCATCCGCATCAATCTTTGGAAGAGGAAGTGGTTTCAAGGATTTTGTTAATAAATTTAACTCTTTAACTTTTATGGATATTTCCCCCACTTTTGTAGTAAAAACTAATCCTTTGACTCCAATAATATCGCCTATATCAAGAAGTTTTTTAAAAACTGTATTATACATTGTTTTATCTTCTTCTTTACATATCTCATCTCTATTAACATAAATTTGAATTCTACCTTCACTATCTTGTAATTCAGCAAAAGAAGCTTTCCCCATTACTCTTTTACTCATAATTCTTCCAGCTATAGTCACCTCCATTTCATCTCCTTCCGAATATTCTTTTTTTATTTGTATAGATGTTGTACTTACATCAAATAACTCAGATGGATAAGGGTTTATACCTAAATCTAAAAGTTTTTGTAGACTTTCTCTTCTTACTATTTCCTGTTCTGAAAGTTCTCTGTTCATTTGTAATTTTTTT